>JAABUP010001935.1_pt1 | contig 42040 bp, 10 predicted proteins | sample 5559201 | NCBI WGS metagenome assembly JAABUP01 (sample SAMN10711887, study PRJNA513373) | rock metagenome | isolation source: Antarctica rocks | place: Antarctica
TGGTTATTTAAACCCCCCCCCCCCCCCCCCCCCCCCTCTCCCCGCGCCTCTACTCAACCCCTTCTCTTTTTTTTGTAGATATGTTTCACTGACTCTTCCTGTCGAGCGTTCAGGAGCCAAGGCGTACTACATGCACGGCGTCCTCCACGACTGGCCCGACGCCTCTGCCCTCCGCATCCTCGAGAATCAAAAATCCGCAATGAGACCGGGTTATAGCCGGTTACTGATCCACGACCATGTGGTTGGACGGGCGTTGGATCATCCGCATGCTACGGCGTATGATCTGACCATGATGGGGATGGTGGCGGGCAAGGAGAGGACGGAGGGGGATTGGCAGGATTTGGTGGCAAGGGCGGGGATGCGAGTGGAGAGGGTTTGGAGGAGTGAGGGGGCTGTGCAGGGGATTTTGGAGGTGGTTGTTGGAGGGGTGTAGGAGGCGGGGAGAGGATGAGAGGGGAGGAAACATATAGTTGCTACAAGAAACGAAAAAACTCCTTGAGCTGTGACGGGGCTTCCGGCTGCGAAATTCAAAGGTGCTTTTTTTTTCTTTTTGGCGCGCGTATGTCAAAGGCTATGGAGGGCATCCAGTAGGACTTGATTGCATGTCGTCTAATGATACACAGCTAATGTGCTAAGCCAGGCTAGCTATGCTGATTTTCCATCTTGCTGTAGGGCGAATTGCTTCGTCTAGTGCTTTTCAAGCCTCCCACCGTCTCCACTTCAAATCGCCAGGGTTCCGTATAACGACTCCCATCTAGGTCACCGGTGAACGAAATCATTGGTCGATGTTGACATTATTGGTGACATCCTTGAACGCTTCAATCCCATTTTTGAGATAATCCTGCACCATCTGCACACGCTGCGTCATATCAGTGCCCAAAGGCAAGAAACGCTCAGCCTCCTTGCCAGCTCCCACACCCTCACCCACGACAATGTCATAAGTGGCCTTCATAGCCTTGTCCTTGTCACCGTTGATCGGAATCTTGCCGCTGGCGATATACTTCATCGTCATGTCGGCAACAGACCCCTCGTAGTCCTTGGGGAGAGGGTTCTTGCCGTAGATGGCGGCATTGCCCATGTTGGTGTTGAAAGTGCCTAGGACGACGGTCAAAGCGCGGATGTTGAAGGGGGCGACTTCCTTGGCTAGGACTTTGGTCAAGCCTGTGCATTGATTGTAAGTTTGAGCTGCTTGGACACTCTGGGGGTACAAGGATATAACGTACCATCCAGAGCAGCCTTGGCACCGGCATAAGCACCCATGCTGTCCCTAGCCTCCAACGAAGCCCCGCTGCTCATATTCACAATGACTCCATAACGACGCTGGCGCATGTATGGCAGTACTGCCTGGGTCAAACGCAAGGGACCGAAGTACATCGATTCCATCTCGGCACGGATCTCCTGTTCTTGCATGGTCTCGATGGGCGAATAGATGGAGAATCCGGCATTGTTGACCAGGATATCAATTTCGGTGCCGGATTTTTCGAGGTCGTTGATGACTTGGGCGCTGTGGGGGCTGTCTACGTCTAGCTGGACCCATTTTCCGCCTTTGCTCTCGACTTCCTTGACGAGGTCGGGTGTTTTGGATGGATTGCGGGATGTAGCAATGACTTTGTGCCCACCTGCCTGAGCGATACGAGCTAGTGAGAGGCCAAAGCCTGAGGAGGACCCAGTGATGAGCCAAGTGAGCTGCTTCTTGGTTCTAGTGAAAGTGAAAGTAGCGGCCATGATGAATTGATGATAGCGTTCTGATTGGGATGAATTTTGTGGCTTGAAGCTTGTTCAATGTGGTCTAGTCAGGGAGAGGAGATGATGTGAGATTTGCCAGGTAGGGATTGTGTAGATAGTGAGGTCGGACCTTGTGTATTTTCTGTTGATCTTCTGAAGCTCGGTGTTTACGCCATGGAGATAGGGGATGAAGGCGGTGTTTCCCTACCTTAATTCCGAGCTGCCATCCGTGTGCATGCTGTGCGTCATATGACGTACAACATAGATGGACGGACATGTTGCTGGAAGATGAAGATGGTGTGTTTGATCTGACAATCTGACCCGCAAGGCTGAAGAGAGTGTTTACTCGGGGTTCATCACGTAACGCTTATGGTGGGGTAGCGCTCGGGACCGGCACAACCTTACCTTACTAGAAGGGTTCACCTGGTAACCGTCTACACCTAGTGTCCGTCCAGCCTTACTACTATAGGGCTCACTCCCTAGACTTCCAGGGGTTTCCCGGGTCCGCCAGGGCCCTAAGGCCCCTAAGCTTGGGGGCTACAAGGCCCCAACGTGCATGATCTACGCGCGCACAAGGGCCCCACGCACAAACCCCCGCTGTTATCACGTAGGGGTCCAGAATTCAGGTGGCGAATCATACGACTTCCTAAGGGACCGTACCCTGGAACTTAGGGCGCTTAGTGGCCCTTTAGCACGCCCCGGGGCTAACGGTGTTGGGCCTAATCTTACGGGCATGAACCCTATAAAGCTAGACGGCTACTAGGTGTAGACGGTTCCACTTCTCCAGGAAATGTCTCATGGTGTGGAGATGATGGCGTAACAATGACGGGAGGACATATGGGAGCACACGTGGGAGCAGCGTCCATGACACGGACTTCTTTTGGATCTTGGTATTCGTTAAATGGTGGGTGATCTTCCCATCATGGAAGAGTGATTATGATGGCAGTCCACAGATCTGGTCTATGATAGAGGTGGAGGTACTGGTCTCGGGTGGATAGACACACCAGAACGGCGTGGCATGCATGGCTTGATGACTGACACTGCCCTTTTGCACGCGTCCTGCAATTTCACCCCCGGGAAAACCAGCGGAGAGAGCTAGCATCCGTACATCATGTCCACATCTTCAATTTTCAATTTCGGAGAGTCGTGGATTCTCATACAACTCCGGGCTCACATAGACTTGGATACTCAAGTCCTTCTTCCTTGGATCTTCCTTCCTCCCAATCCCAATGAACGTGAAAATGCCCGTCTTCTCCGTGAGTGGTCGGTGCGTGCTATCGTCATCAATCAGTAAGCTGAAACCGAAACCCAGAAGAAAGATGACAACGTACAAAACCATCTTCACCCGCTCCTCCATATTCTTCCCTCCTGCATACCACCCATACTTCTCCAACCACCTATCCAATCCCTTCGCAATCATTTCATCGTTCGCAGCGAAATTGGCAGGGTAGAAACATATCTTCGGCGCTGGACACGGATGTCCGTTGAAAGCGAGAAGTACAGGGCCGTCGCCTTCCGCCTCACCCTCGTGTACTGGAGATGTTCCGTCTGGCTCTGCTCGTAACCAGGACCGCTGATGAGCTTGACCAAGTCCCGAAACTTCTCCTTGTCCTCATCGAGACCCGGAATGCGGCCGCCTAGGGTATAATAATCCCATATCTCCTCAAAGGCAGAACCAGGATAGCGCATGTAGATTTTCAGACGCGCTTTGCCTGGCGCTACGAAGTCTGTGGCGAGGTAGCGGGGCCCGTCTTCGAATTCTTTCGATTTGGTGGAGAGGTAGTCTTCTATCATGCCAAGCGAGCGTAGAATGTTGGGATGTGAGTTGATGTCGGGCAGCTGCCGAACGCCCAAGCGGACGGCCTCCCAGCGGGTGATCTGTTTAACTGCAGCCGTGAAGCAGGGAGGGAAATAGACCTTAGCTAAGACTGAGAGACTGCCTGCCGTTGAGATGCGAGAGTGAATGTCGAAGCCCAATATCGCGGGCATTTGGTAGCCTGCCTCGTCGATCAGGGCCTGCTGTTCGCTGGCGGGAAGATGTGAGTGGACGAACCACTGGGACAGGGCGCGGTACCAGGCGTCGTCGAATCCTGGCGTCCTTTTCGCCAGTACATCCACTACATTCTGCGTGGTCTCCATGCTCAAAGGATTGGCCTTGTCTACTGGCCGGAGCTGGCTGACGTCGACGACAAAACGCACCGCCTGGCTCCTGGTTGAGCCTTTCAGCTCGAAGCTGTATTCAAAGGGATTTCCATCCCTTCCAACTCCGCTTTTGGTGGAGTTTGCATCAGGTTGCCGACCTAGTTGGGGACAGATCACGGTCTGATAGAAGCTGAGAAAGCTGCGTTGAGCTTCTTCTGGGTAGTTGGCTTCATGCAACATGTTTGCAAGGTCACGGCCACTTGTGCTCCACCAGTAAGACGGTCCTTGTACTGTATCGCGCACATCCATTGCATGGGGCTTGGGAATGTCCTGCGATGAATGGGACATCAGTGACTCCATCGCAAATGCCATGTTGCGAGTGAAATGGCTGAGTCGTCCTTGAAGATAGCCTGCCCTTGATGTCACACCTAGGTAACACTCTTCTGCTATTGCTTCTTTTAAAGGACCCTATGAGATCTGTCGATAGGCCGTCAGAGCTCGCTCATGGTATGCAATGGTGGAAACTCCCTTGTTGTGGCTTGGCGATTGTCGCTGCTTTCAATTCACTACTCGTCGTAAGGCTGCATATGCAAAATGCGTATTCTTGGGGTCAATTGCACAATACACTCATATTAGGAGAGTACAAGAGAGCATGATGCGTCTATCATCACCACCCTGCAAGTCCTCGCTGTTTTGAGTGGAATTGAGTGAGCAGTGTTGGCGGGTTTGCAACCCCAAGTAACCCCGGGTAAAGCTGAAAGGATCGTCAACTGTAGTAACATCCAGTACCTACCGATCGTATTCATATCGCATTCGCTCAAAACATTCGATTCGACTTTGCCTTGAAGGACGATTCCGTTCCTACGGTGTATTGGCAACTTTGATCCGAATCGATTTGGCGACAATGGGCGAAACCTACCTTGCAACCCCTAAACCCCCACCAGCGTTACACATACCCGAATCGTCATTCACAGTAGATGTACGGATGATCGATACGTGGGTTACATCCTATCGAAAATCCTCGAGAACATCCCTCCTCCTCTGCTAAGACCTTACTCTCTCTCTTCACCATCGCAGAAACACTCTCCTCCACCTCGACCCCAAGCTCTTCTGGCAACCCCTCCTCGAAGGTTTCCCCGGCGTTAACGCACCAATCTACTGTTTCCTAGTATCTCATGGCGCAGCCCAGATCGTCTTCGATCTAGGGGTGCGTCCAGACTGGGAGAACCTCCCCCCCAAGATCGTCTCTCTCGTCAAAGCAACCACAACCATCACCCCTGGCTCCTCCGTAGCCTCGATTCTTGACTCCCCCAATAGCAATAATCTCAACATCCGCAGCGCAGACATCGCATCCGTAATCTGGTCACACAACCACTTCGACCACACAGACGATCCCTCGACCTTCCCGTCCAGCACCGAACTTGTCGTTGGTCCAGGTGTGCGCGAGCTGTCGTGGCCCGGGTGGCCAACAAACCCGGACGCTGCCGTGCTTGATAGCGACATCGCTGGTAGAACAGTGCGAGAAATCAGCTTCTCTGCCAATCCGTTGAAGATCGGCAGCTTCGACGCCTTCGATTTCTTCGGCGATGGATCTTTCTACCTGCTTGATGCCCCAGGCCACGCCAAGGGCCATCTCTGCGGGCTTGCACGGACCACGGCAAGCCCAGCATCTTTCTTCTTCATGGGCGCGGACGCGTGCCATCGTCCTGGTATCCTGAGGCCTACTGATTACCTGCCCTTGCCACGCTCCATTACGCCATCACCGCTCTCCTCGACTCACGCAGCAGATGGGAGTATAATCGCATGTCCCGGCTCTATCCTTCAAACCCTCTGTCTCAATCAAAACCCGACCGTACCTTTCTTCGAAGTGGCAAACAGCGTGCTTTTCTCAGACCATGACGCGGCGATGGAGACGGTGCGGAAGATCCAGGAGCTAGATGCTACCCCAGACGTATTGGTAGTGCTGGCGCATGACTTAAGTCTGAGAGAACGGGTGCCACTGTTTCCAGAAAAGGTCAACGACTGGAGGAAGCTGGGGTTGAAAGAGAATACAAGGTGGTTGTTTTGTGGGGATTTTGAGCGTGCATTACAATTTACGGGTAAGGAGTTTAGGGTGTGATGAATGAGGGTAGGGTAAGGTTCGAAGGTTGGGGCCATTGTTGTGGAGAGAAAGGGATGGCGGGGGATGCAGGTGCTGAAGTGCAACAAAATTTCATTGTGGCGGACTGAGGCAAGTTGCATCGACCTTACTAGCTCGTAGTCATTCGTGATGAGTGTAGAACGTGAGTACGGCGCAGAAATCCTGAAAAGGGCAACTGTTGGTGTGGGAAAGTGGTAGATACGCGTGTAATTAGAATTAGCCATCGCTCAACAGTGCACCACAAAGGAAACGTACCAATGGTCAGGCTTGATTGCCTACAATAGCCCTAATCTATTTACTAGTGCTGTCTGCGAACCTGTTCCGAGTACTGCAAATAGAAATGGAAAAATCTTGGGTGAAACTGATCTCAAAAGTATGGTTACCCGTTGCTTCTAGTACAAATTGATGTCAACACCACAAGGAGAAATAGAAAGCCCGTCATCACTCTTGCAAACGGGGTTTGCTCCATAAACCGCAGGTGCCACAAAGAAAGACAAGACAAAGAGATAGCGTCCATGCCTGAACGCGGAATGCCACGTCCATAATTTTCCAAATTTCACACCCGTACAATGTTCAGCCTCTTTCCGGTATTTCCTCTTTAAGTCTCCAATCACTTCCCACTCTTACAAGCCCACCTTTTCTGTTACTCATACACCTTTCTGTAGATGGGTGTGTAAACCGAAGATCCAGCTTCAATTGCCATTTTTGATATCATCAGCGATCTTCTCTGCCAACATATCTGCTCGATAATCAGCTCACAAGTTCCTTTCCATCTCACCGGGAAAATGGGAAGGTAATATAACTTACAGACAGCAGCCTGAGGAGCTGGCCCCGGGACCAAGAACGGGAAAGCAGAGGCGTCGACAACGCGCACTGTAATTCGCAACGTGATATTAGCCCACGGTATCACTTCAAAGTCAATCGGCGACTGGTCGAGCCCAGTACAGGAGCGATAGGAGGGCAAAACCACTCACAATCCTTCACCCCGAAGACCTTCCCATGACTATCCACCACCGCCATGTCATCACTCTCTTTCCCCATTTTACATGTCGCACTTACATGACTGACGGGGATCATACTCGACCGGATGAACTTCTCGATGTCCTCGTCCGTCTTCACATCTGCGCCAGGGTAGTACTCATCACCAATTGTCAACTTTTCTTTGAACTCTGGCACAGTCCAAGCATCCCGTAGGCGCTTGAACATGGCAATACACACCTCGATGTCGGATTGCGTGGTTAGCCAATTGGGGTTGATGAGAGGTTTGTCGCTCATTTTGGAGGAGATGATGGAGACGTTGCCGCGGGAGGTTGGGGTCATGAGGGCGGATAGGAGGGTGGCATAGTTGTAATTATCTGTGGGGGCAGGGGAGGTGGCGAGGTTGCCTACGAAGTTGGGAATGACCAGGTATTCGACTTCGGGCCAATCTGCTGGGAATGTTGCTAGGGCTGTGACAACTGGTGTTAGCTTTCTTTGATATCAAGTTTGAGTTCAAATAATGGGAAGGGGGAGCACTAGATGCGAACGTACTCTTGAGTGTTTCTGCGGAGAATTTCGACCGCAGATCTTGAGGGATCTTTTCAAATCCAGCATACTCACCGCCGGGTGTCGTCAAGAAGCCAGTGGCATTAGCTTTGAAATCTTCCACGCTAATAGCAGCAGCTTCGCCCCTGGAAAGCGTGCTCCCAGTCTGTATATTGACACGGTACGAGACCCCAAAAAAGATCTGATCATTCATATTCTGGCCAACGCCAGGACGATCTGCGACCACGGGAATCTTGAGATTCTTGAGCAAGGTAGCAGGTCCAACACCTGAAACCTGCAAGAGCTGTGGCGATTGAAAGACTCCACCAGCGACGATGACCTCCTTGTTGGCCTTGAGTATGTATGAGTTTCCGCTGACGGTGACCTCAACGCCTGTGGCCACTTTGTCGTCATTGAAGACAACACACTCGGCCAAAGTTCCATTGAATAAAGCCAGATTGGGTCGCTGAGTATAAGGCCGGAGGTACGCCCTATCAGCAGATGCACGGGTGCCGGTTGTGTGATTGATCGTATTGGTATGCCAAGCCGAGCCGTTCAAGGCCCCATCAATGAAGCTGTCCGTGTTCTTGATGCCTATTGCTTCCATTGCGACTGCCACCCATGTAGTCCAACTGTTGGCATATGCTGGATATGTCACATCTAGTGGACCCCCTTGCGACACAAGCGCCGGGTTATACGAAGGAGTAGCGTTGGTAGATCTGGTGTTGGCGGGAGGGGTAAAGTTCATGCCCTTTCTGTAGTACTTGGACACGGTATCAAACTTGAAAGTATCGTCGCCCACTTCGTCGGCCCACTTTTCAAATGCGCCACTACAGGAGTCTGACCAGGCCATTGCGTTCAAGTTTGAGCTACCACCAAGCTGAACGACCGTTAGGACATGTTGCTCAACTGATTCTGGGATTACAAAGGTGAAACCTACAGCTTTTCCACGAGGGTAAGCCAAAATTTGATTGTATATGCCCTAAGAAAGGAATTCAGCTCGCGAATTCAAATTATTAAATATTGAAGCCTAATGGATGATGAAAGCTTACTGTTTGTGGTGTTGTATTGAACCCCCAATCAATCCCAGATCGCGTCGAATCCGCAGCTTTCAAATCGAAGACTCCATTATAGCCTGGAACCTCCGTCAGGTTTCCCGTCAGGTCTTCTGGCCAAGAGCCTGCCTCAATGACAGCAACATGGACATTTGGGTCCTCCGTCAGGCGGTTGGCGGTGACTAGACCCCCAGGACCACCGCCAACGATAACATAGTCAAATGTACGCCCAAGGTTCTGGTGAGGATCTGACTGGTCGGTGGACCGAATAGTGTGCGGACTAGCCCATACAAGTTTGCTATAGAAGCTCGAGAAGCTCGCTGCCAGCAGCAATAGTTTTCGAGAAGACATTGGCAAAGTTGCCATTGGTGGCCCGCGTTAAGAAAAAGTACGATGCAAGAGAGAAGTCTTTGATACAATGATGTGCGCTGATCCAAAAGAATTGCAGAATACTTAGAGTTGAACAGGTACACAAGAGACCCAGGGCAATTTAAAAGATTCAGATTCATCAAACAAACATCTTGCAGATCGACACCTCGGCATTCAGGTGGCAAAGCATGACCGATTCGCAACACATGGGACTCAGCAGGGATCCAGCTCTTCCGTACGGTCGCTGCCTGTGTGAGATTAGGGAAACGGGATTCCAGCTTCGTCAGCCTAGCCTCGCCCCTGAGGGTGGCTGACTTGATGCACATTCGTTTAGCTAATCCTCCGATCTCACGTTGCTTATTGGAGATTTGCGGGAGGCTCATCCCGAGAGTATGTGAGCTTACTGGTGGTGATTGGTGCAAGATTTGCGAATCCTATAAGGCCTACCTCCGAATGCTACCATCCATTCCGCCTGCTCGTGGCGCAAGGAAAGTGTCTCATGCATACTTGGTAAAAACCCTGATGATCATTTGCATTCGCTACTCGGGGTTGAAAGGCAAGGCGCTGACTGTGCCTCATTCTAACAATTTCGGCCGGGACCCACACAAGAGCATGGCAGGCAGGCTGATGATGGTAGGGGTTCTCTCATCGGATGCGAAAGAGCCGAGGCATCAGATAGGAGCACCCACGATGGCGTGCTGACGAGAAGTGAAGATTAGGTGATCTTACGAAGGAAGGAATGAAATGGTGGATGAAGAGGCGAGAGGATTATGACTTGAGCATTGCAAATAGGGCTCTGTCATATGATAGCCCTAGACTATACCCTTTTGGGAGAGTCCTATATCTCCTGTTGAACGATATCAGGGGTCTGATGGATGATATGATAGCTATGCTAGATGTCTAGAATGGTGAAAGACTATGTAGACGTGGCCATTCGCTTATTGTCTTGGCAGAAGGGCTTATTTCCAACACTCCCCTTAAGCCATTACTGCCACGGCCTCGCCGTCGCCATTTGCGTCTAACGCGGAGATTTCCTAGTCATTATGGGCCAAAAACAGCCCCTTTCTCGACAGATATTGGGACTCCCCTTCATGGAGATTTCCCACGACATGTGGGCTTTTGCCTACCCACGACAAGCATTAGAACTCCCCTTCTTGGGGATATTCTCGATATTAGGACTCCCTCTTCTTGGAGATATCCCCGACATGTGGGCTATTTGCCTACCCACGACAGGCATTAGAACTCCCCTTCTTGGGGATATTCTCGATATTAGGACTCCCTCTTCCTGGAGATATCCCCGATATGTGGGCTTTTGCCTACCCACGACAAGCATTGGAATTCCCCTTCTTGGAGATATTCTCGATATTTGGGCTTTCTTGCCCGACTGATCTGAGGTCTGCTGAGTGACTGGTCCGAAATGTAGAGGTGTCGTCCTGTTTCCTTCCCCTGAATTCCTAGTCCTCCCCTTGTAGCCTGTATGCGTTTCACGCTCCCCTGATTCCTCGCTCATTTAGCCTTTATGGTCGACGATTTGAATTGGAGGGAGTGGATAAATCGCGGTTAGCGTTGTCGTTATTTTTGTGACAACGGTGACTAGCTTTTAACGTGGCTTAACACGGACATAATTCTGTTGAATAGTATAATATTAATAAGTTATTACGTGATTTAAGTGTAGTATAATAGTATTATAATAACTAATAGATAGATATAGCTATATAGAATAGAATAACTATTATAAGAAATCTCTACTAGTCTACTAAGGCCCCCTAACTAGTCCTAATTAATAACTACTAAGGTTAACCTAGCTTAAGTTCTAATACTCCATCTTAGATTAATAATAATAAGGTAGGCTATCTATTATTAACTATTATATCTAAATACCCTTATACTTTACTTAAAGCTAGTCCTAATTATTATCTAGCTAGGTTAAAGTTAATAGGGCTAATAGATTTTATTAGTAGATTAGTATATTATACTTTAATATTAACCTATTAGAGATAGATTTCTTTAATTTTAAAAACTAGTTATTAAATTAAATAATATCTTATTTAAATATATTTTATAATAGTATAATTAATTAGGTTATAGCTAATTTTATAGCTACCTAGTTATTAGTACTTAAGAGTACTAGTACTACTCCCTTATTATACCCTAGCTCTTTAAGTATAAGGCTTAAATATAGAGCTTCTTTATATACCTCTATTATAGTAATATATTTAGACCTATATATAGATATTACTATTAGCTTTTATAATTTAAATTACTAGGTAATAGGGCTTTTAAATAGTTTATAAATATACGCTCTAATAGAATAAGATATATTATAATTATTATAATATAATATATTAGTAAAACCTTCTAGGCTATTATTATTACCTAATTAATAGATAAGACTATTATTAACTATTTATAATAGATAATATAATACCCTTTTTACTATATTTATATATTATAAAGTAGGGTTATTAAGTAAATAACTTAGGTTACTAATAGCGTATTTAATATCTAGCCTAGATATAATACTTAGCTAATTAAGTACTCTTATAAGGAACTAATAAGACTCCCTTTTAGATAAGGAGGCTATATAACTATTAGGGGTAATAGTAATATTAGCCTATTTTATAAATAACTTAGCTAGTAAATAACTTTTTATATCTAGCAATTTTAATAATTAGTTAATATATTTTATTTAGTTAACTTAAATAGAATAGTTATCTAGATTTCTAATAATATTTATTCTTAAATAGTCTTTTAAGTCTCTTATATATTTAAAGTTAAACCTCTTATTAAGTTTCTTCTTTATCTAGGTAATTAAGTCTTAGTTATATATTATAAATAGTAAGTTATTTATATAAGCTATAATAATAGCTTTTATATTACGATTATTACTATATAGCTAGTAGCGTAGAGAGCGGAAGCCTTCCGCAGGCACGTCTTAGGCCTACGAGAAGCTTCCCTTCTCTATAACCTTTACTACTTTATTATATTAATAATTATAGTTATAATATATAGTAGTAACACCGTATCAGCTACTATTAGTACTATTAACTACTAATAAGCCGTATATAGTCTACTAGCTATTATAGTACCAGCTATCTATAGTACTAGCTATTATAGTACTAGCCTTAGGGTATAAGTCCTTATAAGTCTTCCGCACGCTATTCTATTTAATACTCGTTTAGGCTAGTTAAAGAAGCCTTCCGTAATTAATAATATCTACGGAAGCCTCTTTAAAACTTATAATTAATAAGAGCCTTATTTATTACCTTCTACTACCTACTAATAGTATTGGGATTTCGCTAACTTATTAGGATTTTCGAAGAAACCTTAGCTTTTTACTAAGTAAATCTAGATATTTCCCTAGATATTTCCCTACTTACTACTTATCCTAGCTATTAATAGGGAAACCCTTATCCTTACTTTTTAATTATATAACTTTATTAATATTAGATATAATTACGCTACTATTATTAATAATATTAGTTGTTTCCTAATAGTACTTATTATTAATAGGAATCTTAGACCTCCTTAGACTAACCGTATCTTTACTAATATCTTACGAGAATAACGGCACCGTACTAGGTCTTTATCTTTAGAACCTAGTCTCCTTAATATTAATAAAGCATCCTAGCCTTCTAATTAAGCTATTAATAAAAGCTAGTTCTATATAGTAAATTATTATTTTAAGAAAGCTACTATATCTATAAGGTACTATTTATAATAGCCTCCTTTAGTACCTACCTCCCTAATAGGGACCTTAATCCGTTTACTACTAAGGTTAATTTTATTAATACTAACCCTAATAGAGTCTATTCTATCCTTAGTAGGTATAAGAGTAACTTTAGTAGAAGAGGCTATTTATAATTACCTAATAGGACTAGAACTTCCTAGTCTACTAGAGCCTTTAGATATAGCGGATAATAGGGGAAATAATAATAGTAATAGCTAGGCTAGCTAGGCGAGTATACCTATTAGAGGCTTTACGCCCGAATAGTTTAATATAATATCTACCTTTTTCTAGAGTATAAATACTAGGGTAGGGGGTTGTTAGACTTATTAGCCTATAATAGCTATTACCCTAGCTCCTATAATTAGTACCCCTTAATTTAGGCCCTATAATATTAGGTATTTTAATCTAGATCCTAATATACCCCTAGTTAAAGTTAAAGATAGTTATAATATCTATTATAATATTTTTAGCTTTACTAATAGAGTTAAAGTAAAAGCTACTACTATAAATCTAACTCTTATATAGTTAAATCTAGACTTATATCTACTTAGGAAAGCTAATAATTAGTTTACTAATTAATTATCGCGTGCCATCTATATTAGGCTATAAAATAATCCTACTAGCGTTACTAAATAGTATATAGCTCTATAGGAGCATTTTCAGGACTCTCCTAGTAAATTACTTAATCTCCTTAAGGTAATCTAATATATAGTTAAGGATACTTATAATTAGTAAGATCTAGCTAACTATATCTCTAGTATTATCCTAAATAGTAAGAATACTAATATAGCTACTACTAAAGTAGCCTAGGTACTCCTAGTATTTAAGTATATAAATAGCTAGTTATACTAAGACTTATTACTATCTACTAGCTTATCTAATATCCTAGACCTACTAGAAGAACTTAGGTATAGGAAAAATACTTAGTTTAATATTTATAGGAATAAGGGCCTTATTAAGAAAGGCTTTAAGATAAAGCTAGATACTTACTATAATAATTATTAAGATAATAATTACTAAGACCCTTAATTAGGTTACTATATATCTCGTTTAAATAATCCTCCCTATTAATTTAATAGTAATAGTTTTAATTATAATAGTAGGGCTCCTAGGCTAAATTATAATAATTAGAATCTAGTTACTTAACTATTTATACCTTTTATACTATATAAAAACTATTAAGGTAATTCTAATAATAATTGATAGGTATAAATTACTAGTCCTTATTAACCTCTATAAATTATAAATAAAAACGTATTACCTAGGTAGAATTAGTACTAGAACTATAACCTAGGTTAAGGCTATCTATTAAATACTTTAAATAGTAATCGCTTATATAAGCTATATAATTAGGTATAATAGTCTTATACCTACTAGGCTACTATTAAAGATAGAAACCCTTAGGAAGAGCTATATAATAAGTAGGTAATATATAATACTTATAAGGATAAGTATTACTAGTCTATAAATTAGACTAACCCTAGTCTAGGCTAACTAGATAATTCTTAGGAATATAGTTAGGATCCTAAGAGTTATAAAGGTAATAATATAGTTAAAACCTATTTCCTATTAATCTAGCCGTCTAATAAAGGCTTTACTTATTAGAAATATTCTAGGACGTTCCCGTCTAATAATACCCTATATAATTATGTCTATTATAATAACTACCGTGAAATAAGGGCCTTAATAGCTGTTATATCATTATTTAAAGTAGCGGAAGTAGGTAGTACCTGCCGTAGCCTTCCGTAGGTAGCTACTATTATTCCTAGTACTTTAAAGTAGACTACCTTAGAGGGATATACCTTTAGAGGCTATTATTTTATTACTACCTAGGTTATATTTACCCTAGATATCAGCCGCCTTCTATATAAGCTTTATATAGATATAGGTTATATAATAAGTCTAATAGATAGGACTTTCTTATTAGAGTAATTCCTAAAAGCTAAAATTTCTAAAATACTAACGCTTATAAAAGTAAGAGGTATTAGAAGTAAGAAGTATAATGCTAATAAATATATTAAGCTACTAATATATATTCCTAGTAGTAATAGTACTACTTTTATTAAGAGGGAATTATATATAGTTAATAACCTTTTAGTAAAGGCATTAATTAGGGTTAATATTCTTAAATCTAAGGGTATTATTATTAACCTTAATAGAAATCTAATAATAATCTATTCTTATTAAACCCTTAAAGTCCCTATTAAAGTCTCTAGTAAGGGAACTTATATTAATATTATAGTATTTAGTTAGGCTAATATTATTATTAGCCCTTACTCTAATAAGTAAGTTTAGATTAAAAGTCCCTATTACTAGTTGTTAAATCTTCTAAAAGATTAAGACCTAATCTTTAAACTAGATAAGCTTAATAATTTATTAGTCTACGCGTATATTATTAACTATAGTATATCTTATATCTTTATTAGAAATAATACTAATAATAAGATTAAGCTAGCTAGGAATATAAAACTTAGCTAGGTTACTAAATATAATACTCCTAGCTATTTCTTTATAGAAGTCTTTTATAGCGACTTTACTACTAGGCCCCTAAAAAGGGCTAAGTGGCTAACTAGGTTAAAATTAACCTCCGGCGTCTTATTACCGCTGCTATAGTATTTATAGTAATAGTACCCACGGCCTTAGAGATGAAATCCCCTCACCTATTAGGTATAATAGTCTACGGCACCCCTTAAATAAGGGCCTTATTAGAGGATGTTATTAATAAGTACCTGAACCTATAATAAGATACTAGGACTATAGCGTATATCCCGGAGTCTTAATAAATAGATATCCCGCTTATAGATAACTAGCTAGAAATCTATAAACCCGGCTAGGCTAGGGTCTATCCCCTAGGGAAGGTAGATAAAGAAGTTATTAACGATAAATTTAATAAACTATATAAATAGGGTAGAATAGACTAGATAATAGAGTTAACCCTATTTTATTTCTATACTTTATAGTCTAGAAGTAATCTGTAGATAGCCTTTATAAAAGCTATATAGTAGTAGATATTAGGGCCTTAAATAAAATTATAATACTAGATATATATCCTATCCTATTATAAGCCGAGATATTAGCTCTATTAAAAGGTACTACCTATATTAGTACTATTAATACAGTAAGTTTCTTTTATTAATAGTCTATTAATAAGTTATATTATCATCATCTTATAGTAGCTAGTTATTAAGGCTAAGAGTTATTTAACGTCCTAGTTATAGGATACTATAACTCCCCGGCCTATATATAGTAAATAATAGATAGGATTCTCTAGCTATTTTAGCGTTTCTATTATATATATATTAATAATATTATTATCTTTTTAAGATCCCTAGAAGAATACCTTAATTATCTTAATTAGGTATTCTAGGCCCTTAATAATATAAATATCTATTTATCACCTAAGAAATTATTTCTTAGCTTCCTATTAGTCTACCTCCTTAGCTAAAAGGTAGACGCTCTAGGATTAGTTATAGTAGAGGAGAAATTAGCTACTATTATTAATCTACGCTTCCTAATTAACTTAACGGCCCTCGAATAATACCTTAGCTTAATATGATATCTTCGTTAATATATTACTTTTTATACCGCTATTATAAAACCCCTTTAGTTATAAAAGACTTATCTTAATAAGTCTATTCGCGATACTACTGTATAATAAGGGCCTTTATCTAGTATTTAGGGTAATATACATAAAAAATTAGCCCGTAGAACTTATCTTAGTAAGCCTATACTAAAGGAGCTTAATATATTTTATTAGCTCTAAAAACTATTTGCTAGCCTAATAATTTTATACTATTTTAACGAGAAGCTCTAACTATTTATAGATCTTAATATAAGTAAGGAATTTAGCTTTAAAGTATATATATACTATGTTATAAGTCTAATAAAGGCTTTTATAAGGGATTTCCCTAGGTAAAAGTCCTACCTACTAATTCTTTTCCTTAGCTATCTACTTACTAATACTAATACTTAGTACTAGCCGACTAAACTAGAAATCGCCGGAATTATCTAGGTAGTAAAAAAGATTAGGTATATAATTAAGGCTACTAAATAGGTAACTATTATCTATACTAATTATTTAACTACTATATTAATAGCCCGTTAGACGAGTCTAAATATAACCTTAGTAGAAAAGCTGAATCTTCGCCTTATTTATACCTCTAAGTATATATAACGCTTTTAACTAGATATCTATTATAAACCTAGAAAATCTAATATTATTCTAGATACTCTTTCTAGACTAGCTATTTATAAGTACCACCTAGCTAATACTAGTAACTTACCCAAGGCTATATTAGTAAAGGCTTTCCTAGTTAGTCTAGTAGAAATAAGTCCCGACTTTAAATAACGCCTAATTAAGGGCCCTATTAAACTACGTTAGGCACGATTAATATTAATAATAAAGGAGAATAAAGCCTTAGGTAGTAATACTACTAAGCTACTATATCGCGTTATTAATAAATTATTATATTTTAATAATAATAAAATAGGCCTTTATTTATATATCCTATCTTCTTTAAAAAAGGAAGTCTTCTAACTTACTTATAATAAGATAGGATATCTAGGTTATACCTAGACTTATAAGCGTCTAACTAAGGGACTTTATATTTATAATATAGTAATAAAGCTTTATAAATTTATCTAATATTATCTATATTATTAATTAAATTAGACCCTAAGATATTAGTCTTATAAGTCTTTATAACTAATCTTAATACCTTCCTAGCTATTTTATATACTTACTATAGATTTTATTCTAGCCTTACCCTATTTAGTAGATAGGTTTAATTTAATTATATTAGTTACTAATAAATTCTTAAAGGTAATTACCCTAATTCCTAGTAAGAATACGTAGTTAGGAAAAGACTAGGCTACTAAACTAATTAACAGTCTCGCCCTTTTAAATTAAGGCGTACTAAGGGCTATTATTTCCAACTAGGATTAAAAGTTTATTAGTTAAATATAGAAGTAGATCTTTTTAGTATTAAAAGTAAGCCTCCTCTGTTTAATAGCCTAGTATCTATAAATTAATAGTATATTAGAGCGTATAAACTAAACGGCTAAGATAGCCCTCTAGTATTATATTACTACTCTAAATAATTCCTAGTAGTAGCCCTTAATTATTAATAGGATATTAGCTTTACTAAATAACTCTATAAAATATAGCTCTACCCGTCTAGTACCTACTTAGGTCTTATATAGATTATAGACTTGAGAATTACTAGACCTTTTATAACTAGAGGACCCTATTAAAGGCTTCTATAATAAGACCCTTATTAATATAATACTAGTATATCCTAGCTAACTAGCTGAGATAGATAAGTATTAGCTATCTTATATTAATACTAAAGATACTATTACCTTTATAACTATAAAGATAAAGGAATACTATAATACCTACTACGCCCTAATACACTTTAAAGTAGGAGATATAGTATATCTCTATCTCTATAAGGGTTACTATATCCTAGCCGTCTAGTCTAGAAAGACGGGCTAATAATTAGTGGGACTATTTCATATTATTAGATAGGTTAGTCACTTAGCCTATAAACTCGCTCTTCCTAATAATATAAGGATCTATAATATTATATTAATCACCTATCTAGAGCCTATTATAGACCCCGCGGATAACCCGTACTAATGTTATCGACCGGCTATACCTATTATTATTAAGGGGTAAGATAAGGAGGAATAGGAGATTAAGAAGTTAATTAATCAGAGATAGATATATTATAGCCGTAGATAGGCTACTAAATACCTTATTAGGTGGAAGAATTATAGCTCTAAGGAAGACTACTAGATATTAGAAAAGGAACTAGTAAGGAACGCTATTAACTTAATAATAGAGTGTAATAATATTAATAGTAATTAATTAGCTATAATATAAAGGGCCTTATTTAGGCTTTACTAATATTTTACTATAGCTATTAGTATGATAGTATTATTTATTTACTAGTATCTATTACAATTATCGCTATATAGCTAGTAGCGTAGAGAGTAGAAGCCTTTTATAAGCATGTCTTAGGCCTGCGAGAAGCTTCCCTTCTCTATAACCTTTACTACTTTACTATATTAATAATTGTAGTTGTAATATTTTATAATAGTATTAATAGATATATAATAATTATACTTAAGGCGCTTAAAACCTAGAGACTTAAGTACCTTATAAAGGGTTTTATACTATTTATAAGAAGCTTATTTAAGGTTATATAGAGCTTTATTTAGTTTATAGGCGTATCCTAATTAGCTATTAATAAAGTAGTAGGATTACTCTACCTAGATTTCTTCTTAAATAAGTAATTTTAAGAAGGCCGCGATAATATCTAAATACTTAATAACTAGCTTATACTTAGCTATTAGGGCTAGAAGGAGTTATTATAATAATACCTTTAAGGTTAATAAGAATATCTTATTAAAATTAATCCCCTTAATTTAATAGAAGCCTTTAACTATCTACTATACTTTATATTAGGTTATTTCGCCTATTAGCTTATATTTATAGGATAAGACCTACCTCCCTAATAATATATATACTTTATAAGGTAGTTAATATAATTCTTACTATATTATCTACTTATTATAATTAGCTAGTTCTTCTTTAGTAGTAGTAAGCTATTTATTACTATTAGGCCTATTAAGAGCCTTATCTATTAATGTTAGATAGGGATACTCCTTAGTACTAGTAATAATATAGGTAAGTATAGCTCTAAACCTATTAAGGTTATTAGAAGACTTTATACCCCTCTTATTTATCTAGTTATAATTAATCTATAATTTATTATAAATAGAACGATGTAATATATTAGGAATAATTCTCTAAGATTTATTATTTTAAGTTAATTATTTATTAATAATAGCTAATAGTATTATAGTAGTAATTTAATATATTAACATATCCTAACTATTCTAATATTAATTAGTTAGTAATTCTAACTCCGCTTAGCTATTTTTAATAGTCTAATTATTTAACTTATTCTAATTTAATTTAGGTAGATTATCCTAATTATATCTATTTAGACTAGTAGGCCTACTTATATTATTAGTTAGGCCTAATATTAATTAGCTAGATAGAGAAGTTATTATTAATCTATTACTAGTATTATTAGTATTATTAGTATTTTTAGTATTATCTAATACTCTCTTAATACCCTATTAATTAGGGGTAGTTACTCCCTTTAAGGCCTAATTACTACTATCTAATTAGTTAGTTTAGAGCTAGCCTAGGAGGTCTACTATATTATTATTATTACTAGAGTCTCCCTCTATTAAGAGCTTATTATTATCTATTAATAATATAGTAGCCCTCTTAATAAATACTATATATATTAATTAAGTAATATATTATCCCTTAATATCTTATACGCGGTAGATACTCTTACTATTATAATTAAGGAAGTAGTATTTAATAGCCTTATTATCTAGTTTCTTCTTATTTAGTAATATATTAAATAAGTAGTACTAATATCTAAATAGCTTTAGGTATATTAATTAAGGTTTATAACTATACTATTTCTTAAAGGGGGACTTCCTATCCTTACTAGGTATAAGGTTCTTAATATAATTAATATAATAGATAGCCTTACCCTAGAGCTCTTATAATAGTCTAGTATTAATAAGAACTATTTCAACTTTACTAAATAGTATCTAGTTCTTCTATTTAGCGATCCTATTATAATAAGGGTTATAGGGAGCTAGTAAGGTAATAAATATTATATATTCCTAGAAGATTTATTAATATCTATAACCCTAGACTAGTTTATTATTACTTTAAATAAAGGCTGTTTTATACCCCTAATTATTTTAATATCTTATTTAAAACTCGAGTTTTTATAGTAACTCCACCTGGCTAGTTATATAATCTATTTAGGTAAACCCTATTACTCTATATATAGATACTATTATATTAGTATACCCCTTAAGGGTAGTTATATAGCTTACTAACGCTAGATCGATATACTAGTATTAGCTAAGGATAGTAACTCTAGTTATTAGTAATTATAAGGGTATTTAGATTATTTTCCCTGATATATAACTCTTATATAGTTCCTATTTCTTATACTTTAATAAGTAATTAGTAGCCTTATAGTTAATATTAGTAGTATGTACTATTACTTTTATAGCCTTTATACTAATATATTTATATCTTTTATACTATTAGATCTAAGATATATTATTCTTAGCTAGGGCTATTATTTAAGGTAGAATACCCTTATCTAGTTAATTTATATAATATCTAGCTAGTATATACAGTTATATAGGAAGGTTTATAGTACCTCCTCACCTTATTTATTATAGAATATATTCTTCCCTCTACTACTAGTATACGTATAGCCTTATAGGTCTAGTTATATAATAGATAGGAGGTTATATTTAATATTTAGTATATAATAAATATTAGTTAGTAAGAATTCACTAACCTCATTATTAATAATTATTAGGATTTATACTATTCTAATCCCTTTAACTATTATTAGTTTACCCCTAGTTAGTCCTAATATAGTATAGTTCTAGACTAGTAAATAGTTAGTAAACTTAGGTTAGTCCTAGAAGATATACTCTTAATCCCCTAAGTTAATAATAATCTTATAAGACTTATTATTCTATTATAAGTTATACTTAAAGTAAGTAGTATAAGATTTATCTTATTTTTATTTATCTAGGTTTTATTTACTTTATTAATAACTAGGATCTCTACCTTAATACTATTATTTATTTTATACCTCTAACTCTTTCTTTATTTTAGGAATAAATTCTTCTAGTCCTAGCTCTAGGTTAATATACTAGTAGTCTTTTATATTATACTAGTAGTAATAGAACGTATATTTATTATTATTATTACTCTAGCTCTTATTATTAGGCTTATTTTAATATTAACCTTATTTTAACTATTTACTTAAATTACTAGTATTTACGTTAGATTCTTTAGTCTTTAAAGGTATAAACCTATTAACTAATAATATAGTAATATACTTAAAATCTTATAACTTACCCCTAGATTAAGTAATCGTAATAAGGGTATAAACTACTTCCCTTATCTTATCTAGTAGGCCCCTCTTAAAGACCGCCGTCTAAAAATCTATTTCTAGTAGACTATTTATTTATAGAAGCTTATTTATATACTCCTTAAATTAAGTAAGGTAGGTGTAAAGGTCTTTAAATTAATTTAAGTAAAGCTTATATAAGGTAAAATATATTACTTTCTTAATAGTATAAGAATCTATCTTATATAATAACTTTAATTTAGCTTATATTTCTTTTATTATTATTAGAGTTTCAATTATATTATAAGCTAATAGTAATATAGTAAGATAAATAGTAGTAAGTACTTACTTCTTTAAATTTATATACTTTTTTTATTTATCCTTATCTACCTCCTTAATAGGTAGTTTTACTTCTCTAATAGTAGGTAAGTTAGAGTTAATTAGTAATTTATATTCTAGTCTAATTACCTTAAATACGCTGTTAACTATAAGTAATACGCGTATAATAATTTCTTATAATTTATAATTCTTAGTACCTTTTAACTTCTAAATTTTATAATAGTTAGATATAATAGTACCTATTATAAATAGTTCTAGGAATATTTCTTTTAAAGTAACTTTAAGTCTTAGTAAAAAGCTAATTATATAATTTATATAATTCCTAGGTTATATAGAACCTAGGCTTATAACCTATTAAATAGTATAATATTAATAAGTTATCTATATATAATTTAGGTATAGTATAATAGTATTATAATAACTAATAGATAGATATAGTTATATAGAATAGAATAACTATTATAAGAAATCTCTACTAGTCTACTAAGGCCCCCTAACTAGTCCTGATTAGTAACTACCGAGGTTGACCCGGCCTAAGTTCCAATAAATTCTTTGTAGTAATCAAGTAACGCTAGCCGGGCTCATAACCTGTTGAACGATATCAGGGGTCTGATGGATGATATGATAGCTATGCTAGATGTCTAGAATGGTGAAAAGGTAACGAGACAACAAGACTATGTAGACGTGGCCATTCGCTTATTGTCTTGGCAGAAGGGCTTATTTCCAACATCTCCGAGCCTCTCAAGCCTCTCCAACAGGTTTTTCTCTGTCTTAAGCATATTTTTGAAGCTGATAAGCTCTCCAAGCATTTTTTTCGGATCAATAAATCAATGAACCTCTCGTACTTGCACATGCGCTCCCTGAGGAGTCATGACTACTAAAGGAAGACAAGATCTATTGGAATGATGTGAGAGGTTCAGAAAGTCCGGCTAGGAGGATGACGAGGATTTTCTCAAACTTGAGGTTCTTGATTGCCACTTTACCTCCTCACTTCCATAGCAATTGACTGTGTTCTTTATACCAGCAAATGTGTGAACGAGCCCTCAGATTCTGGGTATCGCTGGACGTCACCACGAACTGAACGGAGCAGAAGCAACCAGTGGCGATCGAGGCCCAAAGGAAGGTAAAAAGGCAATGCTGGGATGAGTTTAGAGTTGATCATGACAAAAAGCTGGGAGATCAAGGGTTCAATTATCTCAAAGAGTGGGAACTGTATAACCTGCACAAGCTGGTGTACACTGCGAAGAGGAGGCAGGCTAATGAATGAACAATGGTTCATGTCAGCTGCAGAAAGACAGAAACTGAGGCACGGAGACGAACAATCGTAGTGCAGTTCTGGCGGCTGGACGTTCCACTTACCATGACCCGCAAATTATGATTGTTCTGGTTTAGAGGCTTGGGTATCGTGGCCAAAAATGCGACAAGGGTCTCGTGATCTATGCATCTTTTTTCAATGGTGGCGTTCAGTGTGTCCAAGTTTTGATCTAGATTGGAAGCCTACAGTCTTATAAATCTAGCTCGGTCTTCTAGTCTAAGTGAAATTGGGATTGACGGTCGGGAAAGGCTTTTGGCTCCATGCACTCAGTCTTAGTAATATGTCGTCTCATGTGGAATGGATTTCCTTAGATACGTCGTCTTTATAGGTATCTATTTATCACGTAAGGGAGTATATAGCTAAATAATATCTATTTATAATATATTATTATTTAGCCGCTAAGTAGCTAGTCTACTACTATTAGGCCTATATATAATAAGTATAAGGCCTTTTATAGTAGCTCTAGTACCTAAAAACCCCTTATATCTAGGTAATATAGTCCTAGGGTAAGCCTAGCTATATAATAGATAGCCTAGAGGTAGGATAGTAGAAAAAGCTAGATATATAGATTTTTAAGTTTTAAATAGATAAGAAAGATAAGTATCTTTTTAAGGGGGAATAGTATTAATAGTACTTATATTCCCCTTAATTAATAATATTAGTCTCCCTCTTATTAACTCCTAGCTAAACTAGCTTAATTAGTAATATATTATCTTATATAAAATAGATTTCCTTAGATATATTATCTTTATAAGTATCTATTTATTATATAAAGGAGTATATAATTAAATAATATCTATTTATAATATATTATCATTTAACTACTAAGTAGCTAGTCTACTACTATTAAGCTTATATATAATAAGTATAAGGTCTTTTATAATAGCTCTAATACCTGAAAACCCCTTAAAGACTAGGCTAAAATAGAGTTATAAAAGGAGGAAGAAGAGGGAAGTATGAATAATAGTTAATATTAGCCTCCCTATTATTTATATTAATACCTATAAGAGGTATTAAGTATATAACTTATATTTATAGTAATATATAATTAATAGGAGTTTAATTTCTAGTAATTTAATAGCTAGATTTTATTATATATAAGGCTAGCTTCTCTTATTAATATAGTAGCTCTTTAATAAAAGGAATAGCTAAGTAGTAGCCTTAGTACCTAAGAGTCTTAATAGTATTTTATAAGATATTAGTAACTAGATATTTAATAAGTAGGTATCCTAGATTAAAGAGAGGTTATAGAGGATATATAAGAAATATATTAAATAGGTATTATAAAGAGTAAAGGGGATAGGCCTTATTATCTATTATAATAATAGTAAGTATTATACCTTTCTAAAATAAGTCTATTTTAGAAGCTAGGAGGGTAAACTTAATATAGTCTTTATATAAAACTATTAAGTATCTTATAGTAAAATAACTAGTAAACTCTTTATCTAGGTTACTAATATTTTAGATAAATTTACTAACTCTTAAGAATCTTATAAAGATAAAATAAAAGGAATTATATAATATTACCCCTAATAATATCTTTTAATTAAATATTAATAGAATATATAGTAGTATATCTCTTATAATTAATTATTACTTAAGGGAGTCCTTCTTACCTCTTATTTAATAGATACTATTAATAATATACTTTAATATAAGGTAGTAGAAGATATTATTATTATTATAACCTATATTAATATATATAGATCTTAGGCTAATAAGGTAGGCCTTTATTATTAAACCCTAGATATAGTTAGACTAACCGTCAAGTCGGGGTTTAGTACTATAGATTAGTACCGACCCGAATACTTAGTACCTACTTCTAGTACCGACCTAAAAAGCCCTTAGTACCTTAGTAAGTTAGGTTAGACTAACCCGACTTATTAAGGTATTACTAAGAAGCTAAGCCGCTAATAAATTAATAAAGGACTAATATAGTTTCCTTATAAGATAAATTTAAATACTTTTATATTATTACGATTTATCTTATACCTAATATTTATTACTTATTATTTTTTATACTATAATAGTCTATATTATTATTATATATAACTCTTAATTCTCTTACTATTAGCGCCTAGAATATATTAGTCCCTTTAGGCTCTTTAGGAGTATTAAGTTTAATAGGCCTTAATAATAAAGCTATTTAATTAGAATTTAATAATCTTAATATAGATGATTTTATATCTAGTAGTCTTTATCCTAACTAATCTATAAGTTAGGTTAGATAGAGTATATTAGATAAATCCTTTTAAGAAAAGAAAGTACTTCTCTAGAATACTATTAAAACTATTAAAGAAGATTTTCTAGACTTAATTCTAGTAAAGAATAGTAAATTTATTAAATAGAGTTAGTATATTAAAGTCTAGTTTAAAGTATAGTAGTAGTAAACTACTATTAGTTAAAGTATTAAAATAAAGTCTAGTACTAAAATTAAGGATCTACTCTAGATTAAGAAGATTATATTAGGTAAATAGGCTAATATTTAGTATAACTTTATCTAAATTACTTTAATAGTTAAGGGATTACTAAAGATTACTTATAAGAAGTATAATAAAATTCTAGACTACTTAATAGCTACTAGTAATTTAAGTATATCTAATATAAGGAAATATCTTAAAATAAATAAATACTTTCTTTATAAATAACTTAATCTATTATTATAAATAGAACTTTCTTTAAGTTAGGTATATTATTTATAGTAATATAATTTAATAATATAAAACTAATTATTAAGGGATAACTTTAGAAGAAAAGTAATACTAGGTTTTCTACTAACTTTTATTAAGAGAAGTGGAATAAATAGCTATATAAATACTTTCTTACCTTAAACTAGTCTTTCTAGACTATTAACTAACTAGAGTTTTAGTAATTACTATTAATAGCTTATCTAGCTTTAACCCTAATCTATTATATTAAATTATAGAGTATAATCTTTTTAGATTTTAAAGGAATATATATAAAAATTAAAGTAGATCTAGAATATCCTTAATATATTTCTCTTATACTAGATACCTAGTCCCGTCCCTAAAAGGTCGCCTACCTTAGAGTACTAGTCTACTAGGTTAATACTAATTTTTAATATTAAGAATATCTTATTACTTTTATACTACTTAATATCTAGTATTCTAGGTATTTACTTATAGTAGAAATAATAAAGATATTAGCCCTTTATAGAATTAAAGATAAGCTTTTTAGAGTTATTATTAATAATACTAATAATAATAGAACCTTAAAAGATAAACTAGAGAAATCTCTAGTTTAGTAAGATATCTAATAGGATAAACTATAAAACTCTATTCCTTATATAACTTATATCTTTAACCTTATAATATAAGACTTTATTAAAGCCCTAAACTTAGAAGCTTTAAATAATATTATAGTATTACTAGAGGATATTTAAGTTAAAAATATCTAAGTAAATATAAGTCTATTAACTATTATTAAGAAGATATAGTATTATAAGGGTAATATAAGTAGGTAATCTAGCCTTACCGGATAGGATAGTTACTTGGAGGGCGAGGGGGTCTAAGAGCGCGATCGACCTAGTCTTCGCCACGCCTAGACTTCTTAACGTAGTATAGGTCTGCCGGGTATACCCTAAGCTATAGTTCGGCTCCGACCACCTTCCTATATATATAGAGCTCGACCTGAGAGTAGAGGAGTAGTAGAGCGCACCAAAGAGGTCGTGGAAGACGGCGGACCCTAAGGAAGTTAGGAAAGGGGCTCAGGCGCTAAGCCGGAAACTAGGTCTCTAACTACTAGAAACCACGAACTAAATAGATAACTACCTCTTATAGTTATAATAGGGCCTGAAGGAGGTCGTAGACGAGACGGTCCCCTGGGCGAAGCCTAGGGGTAGGAGAAAGACCTTCTAGAACTCGAAATGCCGATATACTACCGAGGATGCTGTAAGAAGTATAAAAGCATTCTAGAGGTGTAGAGATACTACTACGGAGGGAGCCAAGAACGTAGTTATTAAGGAAAGGAATAGGGTACTAAGAACGGAGAAGGCGATCGACTTTAGAAGAAAGATTTATAACGCTATTAAGTCCTAAAAGGGCATATAGGGCTTTACTAAGTAGGCGAGGAACGATAGCTCGTCGCTATAACCCCTCCTTAAGTTCCCCCCTCTAAGGAGGGGCGATAGGGAAGGGGTAGCCGAGACCTTTAAGGAGAAAGTAGAAGTCCTATAGATAATATTCTTCCTACCCCCCTTATAGGCCGACTTAATAGACATTAATAGTATAGAATACCTACTACCGGTAGGTAATAGTAGTAATATTATAAGCGAGGAAGTCCTACAGGCTATCCGTAGGCTAAAATAAGATAAGGCTCTAGGGATTAATAGGATCCCGAATCGGTTCCTTAGGCTAATAACGGACGGGCTCCTTAGGGAGCTTACTTATTTATTTAACGCGTGCTTCTACCTTAGTTACTACCTAAGGGAATTTAAAAAGGCTAATACGGTCGTCCTAAAGAAACCGAAGAAGGAGGACTACACGGTACCTAAGGCGTACCGTCCGATAGCGCTATTAAGTACCCTTAGAAAGGCCCTAGAATTAATAGTCGTAGGGCGACTTAGCGATTATATTAAAAGTCGAGGCCTCCTCCCGTAATAATAAATAGGGGCGCGAAGGAATAGATTAATAGAGATAGTATTAGAGATAATTATAAACGCGGTATATACGGTATAAGACTGCGGTAGAGGTAATATAGCTAGCCTCCTCTTACTAGATATCGTAGGAGCCTTTAATAACGTCTCCTACCGGAGGCTTATCTATAACCTCCGGTATAAGGGGATCCCTCGCTATATTATAGGCTAGACGGAAAGTTTCCTAGCGGAAAGGTCCTCGTCTATTATAATTAGGGGGATAATGAGTAGGATAGAGCTAGTAGAGATAGGGATTCCCTAGGGGTTACTAATCTCCTCTATCCTCTTCCTATTCTTTAACGCGCTACTTATTAAGGAGTATACGGCGGCTAAACTACAGTTATAAGTTAGAGGGTTTATAAATAATATCTAACTACTAGTATATAGGAAAACCACGGAAGGTAATTATAAGACCTTAGAACTAGTATATAAGATCTACCTTAAATGGGCTTCGACGTACGGGGCGAGTTTCGCCCCCTAGAAATATAAATTAGTCTACCTTACCTATTACCCCCGTTACTTTAATATAGGTATAGTTATTAACCTAGGGCATGCGATAATAAAGCTATAAATGGAGATCCGAGTCCTAGGACTATATATTGACGGTAAATTACGGTAGGGCCCGCACTTAAAGAGGGTATAGGTGAAACTCGCTACCTAGAGCCTCGCCCTGTTTATAATAACGGCATTAACCTAGGGAGCTACCCTTAATAGGGTAAGGAAAGTATATAGCGCGATAGTACGGCTAGTTATAACCTACGCGTCCGCCTTATAGTATATACTACGAGGACTAAGGGATATAAAGAAGATATACGTAAGGAAGCTTGAAGTTATCTAAAATAACTACTTAAGACGCGTACTAGGGGTATATAAGGCCACCTTAACGCGAGTACTAGAGGTAGAGTCAGGGATAGCCCTTATATAACTAATACTAGATTACTTAGTTCTCCGCCGGTATACGTTAAAGAGGATCTACCTAGTAATAGTAATAGGGAATATATATATCCGAAGGAAGCTAAACGCTAAAAGGGGGAGGAGGAGAGAGGTAGCGAAATCCCCCGCGGAAGAGAAGAACGAGTGGGCTCTATACTCCCTACGCCTAGACGACGGGGGCGCGATCGTAACTAGGAAGGTAGCCCGCCCCCCCTAGAGGATCGAGAAGATAATATACTATTGGTGGAGGTCCTCCTAGGATACTATATAAGACGAATACTAGTCGGGACTAGGAGCTAGGGATTACCCCCCCGCCTAGCTCGGGGGCTTATAGACCGGTAGGAGGACCCTTTATAAGGGCCTTTAGAAGGCTGAGAGCTCCGTCCTTACGTAGATAAGGACGGGAAAGATCGGGCTAGCCGCCTTCTTATACTAGTATAGAGTCCCCGGCTATATATCCGTAAGCTACGGGTACGGCTAGCGTAGGTAGGATACGAAGCATATCCTTATCTATTACCCTAGGCTCTAGGACCGCTACTAGGAGTTAAAGGATACCTTAGGCGCGGTAGACGCCTATAAGATACTCGTAAACGCGGGGGGGGTAAAACGAGCAGCGAGATAGATAATCTAGACTAGGCTACTAGGCTAGTTCTCGCTCGCAGCGAAGTAGTTATACTAGAGCCGACCTTAGACGTAAATCTTTACTACCGGAGCGAATTTCGCTTTTATAATATATAAGCCGGCCTTAAGGAGCTAGACTAATATAGTAGTAAACACGACCGCCTATTATTATAAAGGACTAAATATAGTATAAAGAGAAAACGGAATAGAAGTTATAAAGAAGGTAGGAAAGGTAAGGGTTTTTACCTGCGCCTATACTTAGTATAAGTATACGGTTTCCCCTACGAGTCGGCTACCGTCGTAGCGATTATAAAATACCTGCAGGCCCCTATAATTATCTTTTATTAGTTTAGATAGACGCGTGTATAATTTATAAATAAATAAATAAATAGGTAATATATTTACTAATATTTTAAATAGATCCGCGCTCTTATAATAGTAATTAACTTATCTCCTTAATAAAAGCTTTATTTTTTATAATTATAAGAAAACTCTAGTAGAAGATCTTAAAAACTTATATAAGATATCTATATTTATTAGAATTCTATATACTTAATACTTTATTATATATATTAACTACGTAACTTTATTAATACTTAGGTAGATAAAAATATAATTAATTTAAAAATTAGTATAATTAACCTTAATAAATATGTTAATTATATTACTACTTAGTAATATATTAAATCCTATTTATTAACTTATCTTAATAGTTTCTTAAATAATAAATATAAGTATATATTTAGGATTCTAATTATATAGTACTCTTTTTAAATATTTTAATAGTACTAAAATAATAATATATAATAGTAGGATTATTAGTAAAGTAAGTATTATTTATACTTATAAAGTAGCCTTAGTAAAACTAGCTAAGTATTATTTTAAAATAAAAGGTAAAGGCGGATTAATATCTAACTTTATTAATATTCTAGACCCTTTTATAAAACTAAGTTTATATAAAACTTAGGATAAATAAGAGGAGTTAAATAATAGTAATACTTTAACCTCTTATAAAGAGAGGTATAAGAATAAATTTACTAACTACTTTTATAAGTATTATAAGATATTACTAGTTATAAGAAGGATTAATATATAAGATATATAAAATATTAATAAGGTAATATAATATAATAATATATTTAAATTTATACTAATTAGTAATAGCCTTTAATAAGAGTAAGGAGAAGTCTACTTTAATATTTAAATTATAAGTCTTTATTATAAAGTAAAGCTATTTAATACTTTTATTCTAAAAGTCTATTAGAGGATATTCTTATATAGGAGTACTAGAAGGATAATACTTTAGCTTATCTAAATCTAATATAAATAGTTAAGGATATCCTTTTATATCTAATATTATTTATAGGTATTAAGAGAGTCTTTAGTCTTATTTAAAGAATATATTTATAAGATCACGTATAATTAAAACTAGAGTCTATAAAATAAGTAATACTTCTAAAGTATTATAATTATATTATAAAGTTAGACCTTAAAGAAGCTCTTACTAAGCCCTAGGATATTCTTTAAAGGGAAGAAGATACTAATTAAAGTATTAATAGAGGTAAAGATCCTTTTAAGTTAGAATTAATAGATATCTTAAGATAAATAGATTAATAGTTATTATTTTAAAGTTATTTAATAATTAAGTAGTATATTTAAAAAGTAGGTTTAATTTCTATATATATATATATAAAGGTAATATAAGAAGGTAATATAATTCTTTATCTTATTAAGAGTATTATAATATTAAGAGCGCTATAATACTAGGAGTACTATAATACTAGGAGCGCTATAATACTAGGAGCGCCGTACTATCTTAGACTTACCCTCTACTCCTAATACTATAAAACTATTACTACCGTTAAGAGCTAAATAGTATAATATTAAAGCTCCCTATTAATTCCTTTATAAGCTTTAGATCCCTTTATATAATAATAATATATTTAACGTAGATATAAAGTAGATTTAAATTTATATTATAAGATATATTAGTAAATAATTATTATAAGAATTAAGTAGTAATATAAAATAGTAATATACTTACTTAAGAGAAAAGATATTATAAATACTTCTATAATATCTTATAATACTTTTAAAGCTAAACTTTAAATTTAATATAAGTTTATACTAACTCCTATAATATCTACTATAACCTCCCTTATAATATAACTAAATAGTAGCTTTAAGATAAGGTTATTAATAGACTTTTAATATTATCTTATCTCCCTTAAAAATCTAAGACCTAAGTTAACTTTATACTTTTGTTTTTATATTATTAGTTTTAGTATTAATAATTATAAAGGATTAGTTAATTATATTTTAATATATTACCTATTTATATTACCTTTCCCTTCCTATATAATAGCTTATTTACTCCCCTACCTTATAAGGGTTTACCTCCTTTATTAAGCTAGTAATTTTAATATTTTATTACCTAATTATACTATCTACCTATTAATATATAGAGTAAGAAATATATTATAAAATAATATTACTAGTCTACTTAATATAAGTTATTATTAAAGTTATTAAATATATATAATAGTAGATAAAAGAAGGAATATAAGGTTTAAAAGTTTTAATATAAGGTAAGGTAATATTAAGCGGAATATTCCGCGTAATTATAGGTATAATTATAGGCGGAATTACCCCTTAAAACTTTCTTTATAACTCCTCCTACCTTTATATACTTAAGATATTATAATAAGATAGGTTATTAATATATAATAAATGTTTATTATTAATTATATTACTTAAATATATTACTAGATAGATAAGCTAATATAATATTATAATAATATTAAGTCCTTATAACTAGAATCTTAAATTAATTATAAGTAGAGAGCGCGTAAAAGACTAAGATAATAATAAAAAGCTATTATATATAAAAGTATCTAATAACCGCGTAGTAGTATTAAAAAGGATTAAGAAGTTAAAGGAATTAGATATATAGAAGATAGCTATTAAAGAGGATTATATAAAGCTAGTAATTAGGGTAAAGGATATTATAAAGGAGGAAAGACGTAAAAGAGGGATTTATAATAATATAATTAGGTAATATAATACTTCCTAAATAACTAATACTATATAATAGAATATTTTAAGATAGAATTACGCCTTAAAGATAATAAAGAGGCTACTAAGGAATAAGCTAAGCTAGATAAACTAATAAAATATATATAAAATATAAATAGTATAACTAGTTTTATAAAAGAGGTAAATATATAATTAATCTTTAATCCTATCTTCTAATTAACTTAACTTTTAGAATACTTCTAAAGAAGATATAAATACTATTAAGCTAGAATTTACTAGATTTAATCTACTAATTATATAAATTATTAAGTAAAGGATTATATATTATAAGGGTCTAGAGGAGTTAAAAGATATATAAGACCCTAATATTATAAATACTTATACTAAGTTTATATAAGAGTATACTAACGCGTTTAATATAAAGGATTATATTATACTTAATCTTATAAAGAGGAATTAAGATAAGGAGGGTATCTTAATTAAAGTTAGTATTAATAGGAAAGAAATTAAGTATACTACTAAGGAGGATAAAGAAGAGGATAGGGAATATAAACTAGAAGATACTAGTAAGACTAGTAGTAGTAGTAAGGATAATAATAGTAAGTATAATAATAGTAAAGAGGATAGTAATAAATAGAAGGATTATAAGTATAAGATTATAGAGATATCTAACTAGATAGATAGGCTATCTATTAATAACTATTAAATAATTATATTACCCTTTTATATTACTATAAAGTATTCCTAATATTATAGTCTAGTAAAATATCCTTACTAAAATTAAAGTCTTAGTAAGTTAGGTTAATACTTTAGTATTAATACTTAGTACTACCCTATAATATTAACTTAAATACTTAGTGCTAACTATTAATACTAACCTAAATACTTAGGCTAGGAAGTTAATATTAACTTACTAAGAGTTAAGTCAGGTACCTAACTTAAGTTTAAAGTACTAACCCGACGCGGTTAGTCTAGATATAGTTATTACTTAAAGCGCTTACCTAATCTATTAAGGAGTATAAGGTAGTAGGAAAAGGTAGGTAATAGCTAGTAAAAGTATAATATCTAATATAAGAGTTCCTTAGAGTTTTATATATTAAATAGAATTACTTTATATTCTATTCTAACTACTATATTAATAGCCTTATTAATAGTAATATACTTTAAGCTATTAAACTTATATAGAATATAGTTATTTACTAAGTACCCCTAGAAGTATAAGAGGTTATAAATTTATTGGAAGCTACTATTATACTTAAGTATAAGGTCTAGTAGGGATAAGATATACCTATACTAGGGCTATTAAGGGAGGATTATTAGTTAGTAATAATATAATTATTTTTAAATATTTATTATAAGGATATTTAAGGCTTCTTTAATAGATTTATATAGTTTACTTAGGAGTAGCTACTTAAGTCTCTAATATTCTACCTTAACCCCTTTTTAGATAATTAGGGCTAGAGTTAAGATAAATATCTTATTAGGGTAAAGTTTTAGTTAAAATATCTATTTTTTAACTATTAATAGCTTTAATTAAGTTAGTAATAGCTTATTATCTAAGGTAAGCTTATATAGGAAACCTTTAATAATAGAATATAAGGACTATATTACTAGAGGTTTATTAGTAAGGTTAATAGCTAGGTATTAAAATATATCTATTAAGGGAAATTAAGTTTATTATAAATATTAAGATACTAATATAATTAATATATAATTAATATTTATAATAGTCTAGGTAAATATAAATATATTTATAATTAATATTATCCTTATACTTATTATTATTAAACTTTTAATATATATCTATTAGAGTAGAAGCTAATAATAAGACCTAGGCCTATTACTATTATTAAGATAATATAATATAATACTAGTAGGGTAATTATATTTTATTAGGAATATATTTATTAATATTATATCTTTAATTATCTAACCTTCTAGTATATCTTAGCCTACGCGTATTCTAGTTATAATAAAAGTAAAGTAAAAAGTCTTAATAGGTATAAAGGTATATATAGCTACTTTATTAATAGAAAGGAGCTAATAGTCTATAAAGGTATATTATAAACTAGCCTAAATAGTAGGTTAAGTAAAGAAATAAATAACTTAACTATAAATAAAGAGGCTATATTAAAGGTCTTAGAATATCTTTATATCTATACTACTAGAAAATACCTGTAAAAATTCAAGATTTTTACGTAGAAAAAGTATACTTAAAAGTATAATTCTTTTATTTCTTAGTATATAATAGTAGTTATAAGGTAAATTTAAGTCTAAATATAATAAATATATATATAAACTATTATAAATACTAAGACTCTTCTTAAGTATTATAAGAGTTATAAGGTAAATATTAGTAAAGATAGTAGTTGTAGATTAAGGGATTATTTATAATAATTACCTAATACTAGAGTATTAATAAATAGTTATTAGGCCTACTTATATTATAACTCTACTATAATATTATAATTTAAGACTAATAGGATATAATTAAGTATACTATTATTAGACGACTTATTATATTAGTTATTATTAGGAAAAGATATTATTATTATTAAGATATAAGTATTAAAAGACTAATACTATCTACTATCTACCTAACTAAATATAAGATATCTAGTATAATAATATTCTATTCTACTAATAAATTCTACGCTACTAGACTATTTAACGTAATTCTTAAATTATTATATCCCTTATCTTATAATATATCTTTTATACTCTTATAATAACTATTCATAGTCCTACTAAATTAATTATACTAATATAGAGGAATCTATTAGATATAGGAGTTAGTACGGCCTAGTATTTATCTAGCCCTCTAAAGTTTAACTAGTAATATTTAATATATTAAATAGTAGGATAGCTTATTTTTATTATTAGAAAGTCTAATATTATAGTCTAATATAAAGATATAACTATATAATTAAGTATAATATTAGACCGTTTTTATACTTCTAATATTATAATTAGTATTTTTATAAGCTACTAAGTAGCTATTAATAGAATCTAGGCGTTAATTACTAGCCGGAAAGATATAGAATATCCTACGAGATATCCCACGTAGGATAGTATAGGACTGTAGGATAGGATAGGTAGATTAGGTCTTAATCCTATATCTTTATAAAGATATAAGATAGGAATAGGATAGGATTTTTTAGTAGGATAGGATTTTTATAGGACTTCTTTATAGGATAGGATATTTATAGGATATTTTATAATTACTAAGAGGAGCTTAATATTTATGAAAAGGAATATAAAAGGTTATATTAAGTAAATATAATAACTAGAAATAATAACTAGAAATAATTTTTAAAGTTAATATTTTATTCTAGTTTATAAGAACTTCTACTATTAATTAAATAAACCTAGTTTATTCTTAGACCTTACTATCCCTTACTACTATTACTTATCCCTTCTATTCTACTTTATAATAATTATAGATAGTAATAATAGGCTAGTTCTATTAGAAAGTATTACTTAAACCCTAGTAGATAGTATTTATTAATCCTACCTCTACCTTTTTAATATCTTTATATTATTATTAGTAGACCCTTACTAACTATAAACTCGCCCTCTTAGTTATAAGAGTAAGTATTAATACTATTTTCTAAGATATATAAAAAGGGCTTATAACCTACTTATTAAATTACCCTTATTATTTTTATCTCTATTATTAATATAACTACTATTAAGATAACCTTCCTCTACTTATATATTACGTAGAATACTATTAGCCCTTTTTACCTAATTAAATATATTAAAGTTAGCTTTTAAATTAAGTCCTACCTATTTAAATAGATTCTACTAATTTTTAGTATAAAGGACTATTATTAAGGTATAGAAAGTAGGAGGTATATAATATATATAACTTATATAATACCTCTTTATTATAAAGAAGTATTACTTATATATAATAGCCCCTATTATAATAGTAAGGATATTACGCGTTATATAAGTAATTAATAGATATTAAGGCTTTAAAGCCTTCTACTACTTAAGAATAAACCCTTATTTTAAATAAGTAAAAGGAGTTATAAGAATATTAAAAAATTAGTAATAATAATAATAATAATTAGAAACCTTATTATAAGCCTTATACTATTATAATTAATTCTTTATAATATTATTTAAATCCTTTAATAGAGCTTCTAAGGTATTATTAAGGCTAAAACTAGTATAGCCCCTTATTAATATAACCCTCTAATCTTAGCTATTTACTTTATAATTTTTATAAATTTAAAAGGTTCTTTTAAGTACTTATTAATAGACTTCTACTTATAACTACTAACTAGTTTTAATAACTTAATTCCTACCCTTAAATATTATATCCTTATAACTTAGATAAAAAAGTACTATTTAGTTATAAAGAAATCTTAAACTTAATTATATTTAATTATAATATATAAAAAGCTTTTAATAAGCTACTTTAAGGCCTTAAAAAGCTTAACTTTTTATAAAACCTACTTATACCTTAGTTACTTAAATTCTATTTTTATATAATTAAAGAGCCTATTATAAATAGTAAAAAATTATATATTATAACCCCCTTCCTTCTACTTATTAATAATATAAATATATAAAAAGGCCTAGTAAGTTATATTAAGTATTTAACTTATAACTACTTATTATTAATAAGGTTAAGGAAGCCTCCTAATTTTTTATTAAAGTAGTATTTTAAATCTTTATAAAGTAGATATACTTATTCTAATATATAAAAAGTTAAGTCCTAGTATATTTTAATATCTTAAAAAAGCTTAAGAGGGTATCTCTACTTATACCTCTCTTTAATAGTAGGTATATTATTATTTAAGACTACTATTAGCCTCGCGGTGTCTAGTAAGCACTGCATTAGTACTACAGACCTGTACTAGATACAGCTATAGTGAATAGTTCGAATCTATTAGAGGCTCGCCGCCGTCGCGTTATATTAAGCCTTCGGCGTTAGCTAGGGGTCTTTTCGCGACGTGGTAATAATAAGGGAATCATCTAATACGTATTTACCTGACCCGTATTTAAGCCCGAAGCTAGCCTTAGGCTAGTAGATATAATATCATTCTAACTATACGGTAGGATACCCTTAGGCTCGACTCTATTCTAAGACTATTAAACCGCCCGGCGCGGCGGAATAGCGAGGACGGGAAAAGACGCGATAGCGTACCTTATTCGTACTAAGGCCTGAAGCCGCTACTAGGGATAGAGGTAGCGGTGGATATAGTGCCGCCTATACTATTATAAAAGAGCTTAGTTAGTAAGAGTTAGGAATAGATACACGGCTAAGGCCCTAGGGTATATAGAAATATTTACTCTTATAAGACACGGTCGGCTTAAACTAGCTACGACTAGTAGTTAAGGGAGAACTCTATAAGTAACGCGAAACAGGCTTTCTATAGAAGGCTTATAGGGCGTAGTATATAATAGTAGCGACCGTAATTAAATATAGCTTAAAGTGTATATATATAGCCCTAGGGACCTTAACCCTTTAATAGGCTCTAACCCCTAGCGGACGGTCGCCTCCGGCGGCCGGATAGTTATAAGTTTATAAGAAGCTTATAAAGGGACACTATCTATATAGCTTAAAAAGATAGATACACGTATTAGGGAGAGAGAGATGCTAGGGCTATATTATTAAGACGGGTTAATAGGAGACGAATCGTTAAGACGCGTCCTCTACCTCTTAGGGGTTCAAGTCCCCTTACGCAGTCATTAGCTGAGAGCGGCTAGGAGGACGGACACGGGCACCCTCCTATCTCCTTATACAGGTACCCCCTAGTAGGGAAAGGGCTAGGACTAGGTCTAAGGCCTGAGACGCGTTGGGTCGCGCCTAATATCTATAAGGGAAATCGCTTATAAAAACCACCCGACTAGTAGCTACTACGCGTCGTTAATATAGGCCGAAGCTAGTCTTAACTAGTAGACACGCTAGACTACTAGCTACTAGACAGGGTACCCTTAGGGTACGTAGACTACTAGATATAGGGAACTTGTTAATACCGACTCTTATACCTCCTAGAGGTTCAAGTCCCTCCCGCGTAGTCACCGGCTGGGAGCGGAATAAAAAGTGGGTTTCAATACAGGTACGCTAGAAACCTAGTGTAGCGTACCTTAGTTAGTAGGGTGGAAATCCCGTATTATACTGCCTGGTTAGGGGCTTAATACTAGTAGTCCCTGCGAGACACGGACGGCCTAAATAAGGGAGACCTCTAATAGTAACGCGAAGCAGGGGTCTTAACCCTATAAGGCGTGGTGTTTAATAGCGGCCACTGCGGTAACCGTCTATTTAGCCTGAGAGGATAGTATACGCGTGTCGGTACGTTGAGCTAAGGGAATAATCTACCTAAATAGGGCCTGCGGCGGAGTAGAGAGCAAGCTAAAGCGGTAATAATACCTAGATCCGCTTAGGAGATATACTTAAGGAGTAAATAAGGATTAACTTAGGTACTAATAGTCCGCCTCCGCCGGAAGTATAAAGCCCCCCTGCGGGCGAATAGTCCTGAGCTCTAAAGTAAAAGGTGACGCCTATAGGGAGGGGTGGAAACCAGGGTAAGGACCTGAATAAGCAGGATGCTAACCTTACATATCTATCCTTGGCGAACGCGGGGGGGGCAGAACGAGTAGCGAGATAGATGATCCAGACCGGGCTACTAGGCCAGTTCTCGCTTACAGTGAAGTAGCTGTACTAGAGCCGACCTTAGACGTAAATCTTTACTACCGGAGCGAATTTCGCTTTTATAGTATATAAGCCAGCCCTAGGGAGCTGGACTAATATAGTAGTAAACACGACCGCCTATTACTATAAAGGACCGAATATAGTATAAAGAGAAAACGGAATAGAAGTTATAGAGAAGGTAGGAAAGGTAAGGGTTTTTACCCGCGCCTATGCTTAGTATAGGCATACGGTTTCCCCTACGAGTCGGCTACCGTCGTAGCGACTATAAAATACCCGTAGGCCCCCGTAATTATCTTTTATTAGTTTAGATAGACGCGTGTATAATTTATAAATAAGACTACTATTATATTATCCTTTTATAACTACTCTTTTTCTATATTAAAAAAGGGCTCCTTTTATTAACTACTTATATTAATAAATATTATAATCTTTTATACCTTTAATTAATTAGTTAGAAGATAATTAGAATAATAATTATAAAGATCTTACTTTAATTAGGGTTATTAATAGGCCCTTCTTTACTACCCTAACTTCTTACTACTTATTATTATTAACCTAGTTCCTTTAAAACTCTTTATTAGTTAGATTAATATAAACTTTTTTAAGTAGCTCTTTTAATACTAATTAGATAATATATAACATATATAAAATATATATTAAAGAATACTTAAAATTATCTTCTCCTTAATTAATAAAATTATTAAAAGAGCTTATAAGAAGGGAGTTAATAAGTCTATTATATAATAAAGTATTATTACTTAAATTATTAATAGTAAGGATAAGAAGTTAATCTTTAATCTTATACTATTTAATAATTAGATTTATAACTATTATAAGTTATAAGCTATTATATTAACCTTTAAGATACTTAAAGCTTATAAGTATTTTATATTATATCTAATTCTTATTAATAAAGAAAGTTATAATTATTATATATGATTAATAATTAGAGGTTAATTAATAAATAAATAATAGGGAGACTTTAATACTATTAATAGGTAAGAATAATAAAACACTTTATTTAATCTCTTTAACCTTTATTATTAAGTAGTTCTTAATTATAAATATTAAGTCTATTTAAAGAGTAAGGTTAAGGTAGTAAAAGAGTTATAATATCTTAGAGTTATTAATAATATTAAATAGTATACTTATAATTATAATCTAATATTAAAATTACTTAGGGAAATCTTTATATATAAGTTTCCGCCTACTTAATACTAATCTTATATCCTTACCCTTATTCTTTTAAGGTAGATAGTAGTATATTAGTTCTAATTATTATTCTACCTATTAAAGCCTAGGAAAATATAATACTAATATACCTTATCTTAATAACTATTAATAGTTAATATTTATTATAAAGTATTAAGACCTAATTTCTTAATATACTATTTAGATAAAAGGTAGATACTTATACTATTAATATTATAACTTATAAAGGGGTAAATAATAACCTTATAATAATAGTAATATATAAGCTATAAAGCTCTATTAGAGATAAGGGTATATTTATAAAAATATTCCTATCTCTTAGACTTCTTTATTAAACCCTAATAAATATTATAATAATTATAATTAAATTTTAATTTATTTTTAATAGCTTATATTATCTTTATTTATTAATCTAGCTACTTATCCTTCTACTTATATTAAAAGATATAGTAGGGTTTATTTTTACCCTTAGCTACTAGATTAGTAGTTAAAGTATTTATAAAAGTCTTAATTATAAAAGAGGGTAAAATATTACTATTTAAAGAGAAGGATAATATAATAAAACTAATATTTTTAATATACTATTAGATTTAAGAATTTAGGTTAGGATTTATAAGCTCTTATTATATTATAGTATTTATATCTACTATTTTACTACTAATCTTAGTAATAGTAAAGTATAATCTAATTAGAGGCTTAAAAGTAGTATAATTAATTATACTTTAACCTTTTTAATTATAATTCTAATTATTACCCTAGCTAGTTGAATACTATAATCCCCGCTTCTAGATTAATAGGTAGACTAAGTTTTTAGTATATTTTAAAATTAATATTAATCTCTTAAAATCCCTTATACTCTTTCTCTTCTTTATATTTAGTATATAATATATTCCTTATATTTTCTATAAATAGTTATACTACTATTTTTAATTAAATATCTACTAATAGTATATTTATAGAACTTAATAGTATAATCTTTAATATTAAATGTCTACTAAATAATTTACTTAATCTACTATTAAATAGGTAAACCCTATTAAAACGTTAGTATCCTTAGAAGATAGTAGGTAGTAAAAAAGCCATTAAAAGAAGGGTAAGAGGGAAGTAAAGGAGATAGCTAATTATAATATAATAATAGAAACCTAGATATATATTAAGAATGTAAATAGGGTTAATTATAATTAATATAATATTATAATATAGATATTACTAGAAATTTAATATCTATAAAAAATAATAGACCTAGTAATATTATATTTATTATTTAATTATCTAGTAAGAGAAGTTATTATAAATCTTTTATAAAAGGTTATATATTTAATATAAATATAAGCCTCTACTTTAAGTATACTTTAAGAAGTTATAAAGGCTAAGTTTATTAATAATCTTAATAGTATTTTATATTATATTATAAACTCTTAATATAATAGATACTAATAAATTATTAGTAGCCTAATTATATATATTTTATATAAAGAGAGTTATTATATAAGTAAAGGATATAAACTTATTTAAAAAGTTATAAAATAATATAAGTCTTTAAATAGTATAAAATATAACTTCCTTAAATAGTACTTATATTATATTATAATTA
>JAABUP010001937.1_pt1 | contig 41995 bp, 53 predicted proteins | sample 5559201 | NCBI WGS metagenome assembly JAABUP01 (sample SAMN10711887, study PRJNA513373) | rock metagenome | isolation source: Antarctica rocks | place: Antarctica
CCAATCCTATCTGAGCCCTACTCCGATCCTGTGTGCTAGAGTAGAACAGGCGTTGCAGTTGTGCTGCACTATCAGACTTGCCCTTGGCATCTGCTGCCTCAGACCTCCTTACCTCTATCGTTTTGCCTGCGTTCAAGACAACCCTGGGCAACGCGATAGTCATTCAGCGCAATTGCATTGCCTGTACACTCCTGCTGCCACTGCCAGCAGTGATGCACAGAGCAAAATCATGACTGGCGACACCATACAGAATGGACCAACTACAAGTCAGCTGTTGCATGTATACAGAATGCATCTGCAAGATCAAATGTACAAGATGACAAACTCTTCAACAAACACTGTTAGGCAGCGCCCGCAAGTATGACCAGCAGCAGGCCAACAGGCTCAAGCAGTCACAAAACATGTGTGATGTAGCAATGCCAGAAGCTGCTTGAGAGTGAGCAGAGCTGGGGAGGTGTGTACCTGCAGCCTCTGGTGTGGACAGGGCAGTGACAACAAGACGCGCCAGCTCATGGCGGGAGATGTTGCCAGAGATGGTGTCTCCTTGCTGGGCCTCTAACAAGAAAGGCCCTCCCTCTGTTTTGTCCGTGATGCCTGTACAACACTGATGACGTCATGAATGAAGTCACATGCGGAGTGTTACAGCAAGGTGGAAGATGGCAATGTGAGGATCACTCCAAGGCTGATGCCATCAAGGCCAGAAGATGACTCACTGACATAAGGCGATAAAAAACAGCAGGCTGGGATTGCAAGCAGCACGCAGATGATCAGGGTAGTAATGAGGAAATTATCCAAAGCTTGATGCCAGCAGCAATAGCCTAGCTGACATGTGAGTAGTGTACCTGTGGACCTGAGGACAGAGTAGGGCAGGCCAGAGCCTCTGACAGCTGTTTCCCCTGTGTACTTGTGGTTCAAGGTGCCACCGGGATTCAGCTGCACAATGGGGATGTCCTTCTTGCGAGCCTCTGCAGCACCGCACTACTATCATGAGAAAACCATCAGCAGAGATGGCAGAAGAGCAAGGACCAAGCATTGCTTGCTGCAGCTGTCTGCATTCGATATTGCGCAAACTTGTACGAAGCACAATATGGCAAAGAAGTGACGTTGCATCCTGTCAGACTAGAGGGAACATGTTAGAGAATATAAAAGACAGGCTGCACTTGATTAGTGGTTTCATTTGCTGCTTTGCAAAACGTTCACAAGCATAGGCAGCAGCCATGCAAGCAGTGACACCAGAACGGTAAGGCACACAGTTGTAACTCAAGTTGCTTACACACAGCAGCTCAGTAGTTGCATAGGACACCTTGCTGCACTGAGAGCAATGGCACATGACAAATAGCTGCAGAGAATGCAGCACTTTCACAGCAGATGCATTGTGATAGGAAGTGAAGAAAACGGGTACCTAGGTCATCGCCTATGATGGCATTGCGCTCCACAGCCGCAGAGGAAACCATGAGTATACGCGGCCTCTCGACCTTGAAGCCTGCAATGCCATCTGCTATCTGCATGCAACAGACCAGCAGCTGGAGTTGACCAAGGCTGGCGCAAAGCATGCCAGGAGCCATCATGCTGCTGGGTGATGCCAACCATGTTTGAAAGTAGCCTCTTCTACACACGCTGGGCAGATGCTGGACAGTGCATGTAGGCAGATACAAGCACTACACAAAGATTTCATAACACACCTAGCTTGCCAAGCCCTCTATGAAGAAGCAGGGTTGCCATGCACAATGATGCCTATGCACAGCTGGTCAAGATAGCATGCCACGATGCATGTCAGCACCATAGGGATGGGGACTAGACTTAGGTATACTATACCCCATAGTGCATCCCATACTATATACTTGTATATGTTCATAGCTGTGGGGCAAAGATGCCCGCCTACCTGAAGCTCAAAGTTGCCAGGCTTGAACCGTTGGTTTGGCAGGGAGTTATAATGGAAACGACTGAGCACAAGTCCTATCTGCTTAACTTGTGCAGGGTCCAGAGGCTTTGCTTTGCTGTCATACTGCGCTCGGGTGACTGGTACAAACTCATGCCAAGGCATGTAAACAGTAGTCCACTCCCCATCGATAGTATCATACTGCGCCTGGTAAGTGCTTTCTGGAACATTCATCTGATCTGCTGTTTTTAGATTGAACTTGTAGGTTTGGCCATCCCCCTTGATGCGCAACGAGATGCCATCAAAGCGCTGCAAGTTCAGATCCAGCATCTGCAAAGAAATGCATGCCCGGTCAGTGCATTTGCAAGGAGGAGTGCCTGAGGGCTGTTGTTTTCTGCAAAAGAAGGCCAGCAACACCCTGTTCTTTGCTGATATGCCTTTAGCAACAGGCAAACAAAATGCAATGTGACGGCATGAGACCAAAGTGTGAGAATTGCAACACTTCTGCAGCATTCATGCACTTGAGCACAACCAGCATGATGGTGGCCAGCAAAGAAGAAAATGCAATAGACATGAGCCAAATCCTCAAACCTTTGGCCTGAGGAGGAAAAGCTAAAGCAAGCCATCACCTTGGTGCGTGCTCCACAGAAGCCTCCGCCATCTGTGATGGTCTCTCCCCTCCAAACCGAACCCTCAAAATCGAAGGGTTGCTTGTCTTTATAATCTCCTTGAAAGCCACGAAGGTCTTCAGCTGTCTGCAAATAGCTGCCTGACTTGCCACCCATGATGGTGTCATCCAGCTTTTCCCAGACTTCAAGATCTGCTGCGCTGCGCATGCTGAGAACCTGTTCCACCTCTGGCTGGAATCTTCGGGCGGGAAGGAAGTGCTTGGCAGCCTTTGCAATGTTGCTGATGCCCTCCGCATCCACTCGCTCTGAGGTCATGTTGTCAATGTATCTGCAGCACATGTAAGGTTGCAGAACACACCTGATGGACTAGATGTCAGCAAATCACACATGCCAACACATAAAGCTAAGTCAAAGGTACAGCCTGGAACATGTCATGGCAGTTAGTTTGTACTGTGATTTGACCTTGAGGTCACTCATGTATTGTCTACACAGCAATAAGGTGGTTTTTACTCACCCCATCCCACCATCCGGTTGGCGCCCGAAAGCTGGTCCTACAGTTGTAACCACCTGGCTGATGCCTTGCCACAACTCCTTGCTCATCAGAGCTGCGCTGTCTGTGATGTCAACACCGTTCTCAAAATACAAGTGACCAGGTCCCTTGGCTGTTTCGCCAACAAATGCCTGCTCAAGCTTGTCTGCTTTGTGGGATGTGGCAACCACATGTCTTCCTGCCCCAACAAGCTGCAGTGCACAAAGTATTCATGAAACCGTATGTGCTGCCAAGTCTGTCGTCAGCCTAATACTTTTTGCATGTTGCTAGGTTGATATTAGCAAAAATCACTGCAAAGGTGATGAGGATCTTGGTGATGATATTGGCGTGACACAAAGACATTATCATTACCTCTGCAACCACCTGCTTCCCAAGTCTGCCTGAAGCTCCAAATACCAAAACTGCATCCTTGCGTGAGGTGGGCTGTGAAGACTGAAATGACTGCACCTCAAGCCCAGGCTGCGAGCCTTGAGCCATACTAGAAGCTTGTGAAAGGCCCCACAAGGCAGCAGCCAACGCGCCAATCACTGCAGCCCAATTTTGGGTGAGAGATCAACGTGTTAGAAAGCGTCAGCAAGCTGACAACGGCGTCAGACAACGGTCTCACCAGTCGTTGCCACAGCGCCACTGATTACCGGCGAGGACTGTATGGTATCCACGATGTCTTGAACAGCAAGTGCAGAAGGGGGACACCGATAAACGCGGCGGTCACGCCGCCGCACGCTGCGACACAAGGGTCGAAATGGCTGTCGGATTGGCACAGGGCGCAGCAAGGAGGCTTTTATATGTTGCTGGCTTGTCGATTGCATGGTGCTACCGGAGTACAACCTGCAACAAGGCCAGCAGGTTGTCGAATAGCTAGGCATAATGCCAATCACATGATTCTTTTCCAAATCGGCACATGGGCCAACAAGGGACATCTCAGGCCTCCACGCCAGCTGCCTTCAGGTTCCATCACGACAAACCAAATGTCGGCCCAACGTTGCTGTTGCGTAAATGCAGACGTAACTGGCGCCAAATTGTCAGGCCATTGACACTTGCCGCCAACCTTCAACTGCATTTCGTAGGCTGTGCAACAGCCGGCAGCGCACCTTGCGGTCGTCAAGCGATAGTTCCTTGGCCAAACACTTGCGTTGTTTATGGTCGCAGCTACAGGCATTGCTGCAAGTGTCAGAGAGAAAGTGCACGCCCCTGCTGCGCAAATTGCGAACGACCACCTTGGCTTGTATCAGCACTTCTCGACCAGTGCCCCAGTAAGGCGCTGCGCACAGGAAAGCAGTTTGCCCGCAAAAATGCAGCAAGCTTCTGCCGCCTACAGCGAGGTCGAGGCAGAGGTGCTTGGTCTGCAAGTCGCTTTGAAAAACCGGATGGCAGAGCCCAGCGCAGAGAGAGACAGTGACAGTGAACAGGCGCCACATTCGCCTTGCAGCTCTTGTGGCGGAGACTTCTTGGACGAGAACTTAGCCCATCATGACTGGCACGCTGCTTTCGATGGAGGCATGGACGCCACATGTCAGCTTTACGACGCTGCAAAGGTCCACTACACACGACAACAAGTAAGATCACTCAACTGACATGTGCACCGTACGTATGGGGGTCATATCCGTGAGTTGCAGTCTTTGGCATATGTTGCAAGGCTTGTTGCTTGGGCGCTGAGTTTGGCTGCACTTTGCAGGGTGTAGAACACAGGCCAGCAGTCAGATGGCAAACTGACTATCACCATGCCAGGCCTATACAAGCCAGGCATAGCCCTCAGCATGCTCTGCTGACGCCAAACAAATCTTGCCTTAAGCAGGTAAACTGCTGATTCAGGGTAATTTGTGGTCAAGCTATTTTCTCCTGCTGCTTCCTAAGCAAGTCTTGATACATTAGAGTAATTTTTCATCAATCCTGTCTGGTTCCCAGAGCAGTTGTGCTAAGTCTGGCATCATGCATGCAGAGACCTGAAGGATGTACACTCTGGTTTTCTGAGGCGCAGCCTGAACACCACCTTACAAACGAGCTAAGCTTTCGCACTGTCGTGAAGTCAATTGATGGCAAGAAAGGAAAGCCAGTCTCCTTTGGCAGAAAACGCAACCGCCTCAGCTTGTTTGACTGATGAGCTGTCATCATTCAACACAATGGCACATGGGGGGAACACAATGGCACGTGGGGAGAAAGTCTGAACTGATGATCTAGTGCGTGCTGCCATACATTAGCACTTGACAGTGCTGTTTCCCGCTTTGACACCCACACATGCTTGTATCATTAATGCGTACATCACAGGCTTGCTGCCACCCCTGCTAGGTCTGCTGCAGTGTACGATGTCAATGATAGTTGTCATGAGCATGCTGATTGCTTACACTTTTGCAACTGATGGGCAGAATCCTCTGCAACGTAGCGGTGACATCCAGCTTTCAACTCAACTCGCATTACTATGGTAGATAGGGCATGGTCTGGAATGGCCATCAATTTTGTTAGGTATGCTAGCTAGAGTAGCAAATATAGGTAATGGACACTGGTAGACTGTTGCCAACTTGTGAGCATGTTTTCAGCTTGATTCATTTAGTGTTGACTTTTGTGGACATCAACCTCTGTGTTAGGCTTGTACCTGTACAGGGTTTAGTGTGGAGAAGACAATGCTTGATGTGTGTAAGCCAACAAACGAGGTTATGAACGGAGCCACTTTTGTGGTGTTGCAACTTTACAGTGGTGTTGCAAATTAGACTGCAAATTATCTTAAGGGCTAAACTTAGTGCAAGCATGCCCTTATGTGTTGCCTGTCTAGAACAATGACCAAAGAGCATAACAGCACTTGAGCGTGTTTTCATGACTTTCATAGCACAAACGTGTGGAGTGTAATAACAGCTGCTGTTCTTTTGCTGTATTGGTAAGATGGTTACTAAAGTTTTTGCACACCAAACTATGCTTACAAGAGCTGGCCCAAAACTTCAACTGCATGCCGAGCAGTACACTGGTGTGGACAGGACTCTCTTTACCGGGTGCAGTATTTGGAAACATCTTGAATCGTGTTGGTACGGGCCTGGCTTTAGGGCTAAGCCCAAGGCTTGTGAACTATGTCAGTGTGTGCAGTACTGCAACATAATCGTTGTAGCACTAGTGTATTTGCTTGTCGCAGCGAGTGTATACGTATACATAGATTACAGTGACAGTGCTATCTGGATCTCTATTTGAGCCGGCTACGAGCATCAAGCAACAGGCAAACATCGATTCCAAAGAAACTGAATGCGAGCGTTTCGATGATGTTCTCGTCTTCTGCGGATCAAATTACGAGTACTATGGCGATTTGTGCTCTGCCATCTTGACTAGATCCCAACTCTCTGCGTGAGCTTGTTCTCATTTGCTTGAGGGTGTCGTTTGCTTAGAAAGCTGGCCTTCCTCCTGTTGTGAAGCTTTTGTTTGGACTGACTGCTGGAACGTGCCTCGAAGATACTTGCATCGCTGCTGTTTTGCGAGAGACAGCGTGCTCGACGGGTGACGCAGTCTTGACACCAGCTGCTATGGCTGATCTGATACCGATTTCTCGGATGCCAGCCCTCTGCGTACCTCATGGTGGCGGACCCATGCCGTTGCTCGGGGACCCAACACACAGCTCTTTGATCCAGTGGCTGAGCACCACGGCCAAAGGCTTACCAAGGCCTCTGTCAATTCTAACAGTATCAGCTCATTGGGAGGTACCTGCATTGTTCGCCTGATGGTGTCCCGACCATTGCTCTGACTCATCTGTTGTTTAAATCAGTCAGTGCCTGGCAGGAAAGGCAGCCAACTGTCACAAGTGACGCGCGACCTCCTCTACTTTACGATTATTACGGATTCCCTGAGGAGTCTTACAAAATCAAGTATGATGCACCAGGCTCGCCACAGCTTGCTCGAAGGATAGCTAATTTGCTCAAGGCTGCTGGGCTGTCTTGTATTTTTGACTCAGAACGGGGGTGGGATCATGGCGTCTTTGTTCCGTTGAAGCTACTCTACCCAGCTGCAGATATTCCAATAGTGGAAATGTCCATGCTAAAGTCTCTGAGTGCAGAGGTAAACACCTGAGCTCAGCTGAATATGTACACAGCCTATCCATAGTTTGCTGTGTGCGTATGCTGCAATACTGTGCTGCCCACAATGATTCAAGCATGAAGCATGGTCAGACCACCTGCTTGCCAATAAGCCCAAGCATTTGAAGCAGGCTGGCTGGGGCATGAAACACCCTTGACACTATACCAACTGCTCAAAGCAATGTCAAGTACTGACAGTAGTTGCATGTTGCAGATGTAAGTGTGAACAGCAGTGATGGCTCATTAACATTGATGCTGCTTCATGCAGGATCACTTACAGCTGGGGGAGGCCCTGGCGCCTCTACGGGATGAGGGGGTCATGATTGTGGGGTCTGGCCTTTCTTACCACAACATGCGTGGGTTTGTATTCAGGGGCCGGGGTGATCCCACCAGTACTAAGACAGCAAGCCAGGTGAGGTGCTCCAGTTGTCTGCAAGAAAGCACTTTTAGTCCCAACACCACTGCCAGATGGGTAAGCTTGTTCAGTAGGCTTCAAATGCTCTTGCAGCTTGGGCGTGATTGGCTTTGCGAATACCTTTTTTCTACTACATTGTGTATTTGTCAGTGTATAAGGTGTAAATCTTGTTTCACAGTATGTTTGTATACCAGCATATGTCAGCGTCATGCTGCTGCCATGTTTTTGAAAAGGTGTATATAATGTTGCTGTAGGAGTTTGATGCATACATTCAAGATGCGCTACTGAATCCAAAGCACTCACCGCAGCAGCGAAGGCAGCTGCTGGTTGACTGGGAGCAGGTAAAACAGTCCAACACCAGGTTCAAGCAGCTATACCATAGACATGCAGAACCATTGCATATCAGCAGAGAAGGTCATTAGTTTTAGCTGCTTGCCAGTGTTCACTTGCCAGTCTTCACTTACTAGTCCTCCCAGTCTTTGTTTGCCAGTCCTGCAGCATGTTATGCAATGATCAAACCATCGTGTCAGCTGCCTGGACAGATCTGCCATGTCTGGCAGTGTTGTGTCAGCGACCTCTGCTATGGTCTGCTGACAATGCAGTGTGCCATCATTCCTGCATTGATGTTGAGCATGCAGTTATGCCTTGTCCATGCGCATGTAGGGTCCTTCAGCGCGTCTTTGCCATCCTAGAGAAGAGCATCTGCTGCCGCTCATGGTGGCTGCTGGTGCTGCGCATTGTGGTCAGGCGCAAGTCACCTTCGATGAAGAGCTTTTGGGAGCAAAAGTGAGTGGATATGTCTGGAATTAGGCAGTGAGGCAGGGCTGGAGTTGGGAGCATGTACAATGGTAGATAACTGGCTGCACTCAGATGTTGCGTGTCTCTTTGGCAATAAGGATTGTGTGATAGAGATCAGTTTTGCATTCAGCTAAGCAGTAGACAGAGTGTCTTAGAGAGACGTCAAAGTAGGTGAAATTAGGTGAATGAGGTTAGCACTCCTAGGGTGACTGAAGTGGTGAGCAGTCAGATTGAAGTTGGCTGTGCATGCTCATTAGCATGTGCTGTGTGACACTGAGCGCAAATGGCCTTGTCTCAGCCAATGTACAGGTGTACACCTGCCAGTGTTACCGTCATTGCTGTTGGCCTGCAAACCTATGAGTGTTCATATGAGTGTGGAATTGTTAGAGGAAGCGGACTTGTCAGTGTACAGCTTTGTACCATATGTGTGAAGCCATGCGACACATACAATAAGTGATATGTATGTGCTCTTCAGTCAACTTTGCGACGTTGCATTACTTGCGTGAGTGGCGAGTCAGGTGTGAGTCATTGCAATAGGGCTACTCAAACCTGTCCTCTGTATGGCCCACTGCATTCTTCTGATTTGCTGACATGCATGTCTGCAGCAGATGCTGTTCGATGGCAGCACACAATTCAACCACTCGACCCTCTTATTCAACATTACAAATGAGCTATAATGAATGAGGTTCAGCATTAGAAGGCATTTCATAACATGTGCTGCACAGCCCTAACAACACAACAATTGTCGATACTCAAGGCCGCTCTAAAGACGTGTATCTCAGTGACAGACGCTAAAGCCTACAGAAGTTGTATTATTCATGTGTACTCATGAGTTTTCTGTACAATCGTGATGTCAATCAAATTTTGCTTCTGAACAGAGCTGTGGCCAGAATAAATTCCACTGATCTCTGCCATCATAACAGCAATCATAGAGGCAGCAAGCACAATATTGACACAGCAGTACAGTGTATGAACTCAGGCTCCTACACTGCGAGGCAAACAGTCAAGACACACAAGCTGTGAGGCCCAGTTGAATTGCAGTACCTGTGACCTGAAAGTGCAGTGTCAAAACAAGACATTTTCTGTACAGTATGTTGCGTTCAGAAGCCTCCACCACCATCATCTCCTCCTCCTCCAAATCCACCTCCACCACCGTCATCACCCCAGCCACCACCGCCACCATTGCCGTCATCAGCCATTGCATCACCAATCAGGGCACCACCCAATAGCCCTGCCCCACCTCCTAGCAGCAAGCCAGGCATCATACCCCCACCCATCATGCCTCCACCTGTCCTTCCACCGCCTCCCATCATGCCACCTGCATCATCACCTTAAATCTGATGGTCAAGCACTGGCACAGATGCCCAGCCGGGCTGCGGAGATGTACAGCACAATTAGCCAATCTCTGACCAGCTGTGCTGCACTTGGAGAATGAATGCTCTGGGGAACTGCTAAAGAAAGCATGCACAAAGGCTGCATATAAATGATCAGCTGCATTATTTTCTGGACAATGTGTACACGCTAGGCTGCAGAATGAGCTATCTGCTGGAAACATGCTAGCGCTTGTGCAAGGGTTAGTCAAGCTATGTCTGAATGACGCTGCTGAGATGAGCCATGAAACGCTAGGCATGAAGTGTACCAGGGTTGATTGGGATGCATGATGACCAAATTGCTGCTGTCATCAGTGTTTTTGAACTGATGCAACAAAAACAAAAGGGCGCACCTTGCTGTTGGTAGCCTTGTTGAGGATACCCCTGCTGGTAGCCTGGTGCGTATCCTGGTTGTTGATAGCCCTGCTGAGGGTAGCCTTGAGCAGGATGCCCCTGCTGACCATATCCTTGCTGGCCATAACCCTGCTGTCCATAGCCTTGCTGTTGTCCGTACTGAGGCCTCTGAGCCGGTGATCCAAAGCAGCCGCCCATTGCGCCGTCTCTGTGAAACTTCTGACAAGACTTCGACGGTCCCAAAAGGACTGCCAAGCAGATGACCGGCTACGCTCAGAAGTGATCAGTCAAGTCGTCTGTGGCGAAGTCACCCTCAAAGAATCAGAATCAGTGGGGCTTCACGAATGCCTAGCTTTCTTGCGACATAGGCACCCCTCGCCAACCGATTTGGTGCTGTCGCGGGTTCTGGCAGCTCGCTGTCCTTCACACTGTGTACGATTTTGAGCCCGCTGCGCTGATTGTGCGTGCGTGCGTAATCGGATAATCCATTCTGATGGCATGGGCTGAATATGTGCAACATGTATAAGTACCTTGCTGACCACTGACTCTGATCCACTTCACAGGAAAGATTAAGATTACTTAGTCATAATCCATATTGCGTAATCTGCACGTGACCTGCAGGTGCTGTGGAAGCTTCTGTAATCCTTGTAGGATATTTATATTCGTGTTAGTCATACCTGCAAAACCCTATCATTACCTCACATTTTAGGTATTTGCAGGTCTGTGGGTGTGTGTGTGCATTCTTACACTTCTTCTATATATTTTTGATTAGATTCAAAAAAAAAAAAAATTGAATAAGAGCCTGCCACAATGATGAGGAGAAACACATAAAGTTCTATGAAATGGCCATTTTTTTTGAGGGTTCTGAAAAGGTTTGTCTGTAGCATGTAGCATTACTAAGAAAGTCAATGAGAAGGTTTGTCTGTAGCATGTAGCATTACTACGAAAGTCAATGACATAATACCCCACCATAGACCACGTGCTAGACCACTTCTGAGGATTTCGGGGAGCCTCACGCACCTCCCATACAGGGATTCTAAACATTTCACAGTAACTACGGTCTGTGACAGACCATTTACAGAGTCTGTGAGTGTCTGCACGCAGTAGAATACAGCCTTTTGTCATGGTTTCATGCAGAGAGCAGAGCGCGCTTAGCCAGTGTTTTGTTTATGTGTCTTACAGGTTGGGGCTAAAATTGCAAGACCTTATTACGCAACGCCTTGAGCGTACTCCGCCGACACACTAGAAGGCAGTATGGCCTGTTGTAATATTTACCCTGACTTTCAAAGCAAGAAATACGGCGAATAGGGTCCTGAGAACAGTGACTTTCAACAAAAGTTCTATTTTGAGCCATCAAAAACAGGAGCAGTCTCTGCTTTTCGATATGTGCTGTCTGCAAGTCCCATGGGCGACTAGGATTGAGCTGTGGTGTGGTGGACACAGCACAGGCAATGCTGTCTTTGCTGCAATTGGCTTCCCGACGGCCTCTTCACTGTTGCCTTCAGCAACGAGGTGTGCTACAGTCTCTGTGCAATGTGTAGCGCTGGTGTGAGCAACTAGCTGTACTGCAATACTGTCAGGAGTTAGCTGTGCTGTTGCCGCCTGAAGAGATGTTGCATCGCCAGTATAGACAGCCCTGCAGGTTGCGTTCAGGCGCAGCACCAGTGCATCATACCTCAGCAGCAAGTATTGATGTTGTGAAGTCACACACTGAGCTGCTGCAGTACTGTCCTGGGTTGTACTTTGTGGCCTGGCTCTGCAGTGAGTTGTGAAGTATACTGGGCAGGTGCGAGGGATTGGCTTGTCTGCACATTCTGTAAGTAGCTGCTCAAAGTCAGGTGGACTTGTTGTAAATGCTACAATAGGCTGTACACAAATACATGGCAAAGTACTGTCAAAGCTGTACTTGGTGACTGAGTCTTGTACTGCTCTGAAGCGGACATGCATGTGCAGCATGTTAGCAGCAGAGACTGCCATGAGGCTGAGCTGCTGTGAGTCTGGGCAGGGGCTTGCCACCAACTTGCAATTGCAAATTAGCAATGTGCATAGGAATGGGGAGCTGCATACACTTCTGGTGTGAGCTTTGGTGCTCAGTCAAAGGCTTCTGAAATTCTGGGCAAATGCTGGCCAGATACCAATGGTCAGCGGCGCTGCAGCCAATTGTGCAACACACTGCATTTCTGAGCTCTGTAACATGATGCTCGACAGCTGTTAAGTCCTCTTCTTCACCTTGCCTGCAGGCGGTTCTACTCTTATCATACCATCCAATGGCTATACTGGGTCTTCAATGGTACAATTCAAGTCTAGGATTCTTCATTCATAGGCTGTCTATGTCTTGCAGGCCATTGCTGCAACGCCAAGACATCTGATAAGGGTAGTAATCACGTTTGTGATGATGTTGTATGTCATGACTTGCAATGCATTTCACTTGAAACATACATATACATGACAATGTTCTCTGTGTTGTGATGATGTGATCATGTTACAAGGGGTTTTTCACTTGAACTTTTTAATCAGACCTCGTCACTCAGGTCTCTCTTTTCAATAACCTCGGTCTTTGCATAGGCTAGGACATCAATAAGCAACGCTTCAGGAATTCTGTACTTTATTTGGATAGGCAGCTGAAGTTGCCGCTGAATGTATTAGGATGTTTCCCTGCTGAATAAGAAGCGCACCTGTGATTGTGACTGCACAACTTGGGTTGAAAGCTGGCAAGCATGATATGATCTGTCCAGAGACTGGTTTTTCATGTAACCCCAATCTGAACACATGCAGTAGCTGAAAGTTATGCGCTTCAGGTGTTGAACCGATGCCTATGACTTCAGCGCTCTTGTAGTCTGCATACCATGTATATAATCACCAGAAAGGATGGATCACAGCATCATGTGCGCTTAGATGCGGACCAAGTGCTGCCTGGCAAATTGTATTTGAATGGCAATGGGTATGTCAATTTTTGGGATGCATGCTCTCAAAAAGACCACTTGTTGCACAGATGGATGTTGTTAGACCCACAAAGACTGATGGTAGATCACATAATGGAGACAAGCTAGACAACAGAAGGTGTAATCTAAGGATGGTTGACAATACGGCTAATCAGTGGAACAAGCTGCAAAAGAGCCGTCTAGGTGTACGAGGTGTATACAAGCAGCCTGGAGGCAGATTCAATGCAAAATTCAGGGTACAAAGCAAACTGCATTGTCTAGGATCATTTGCCACTCTGAAATGTGCAATTGAAGCCAGAGACAAGTTTGAATTATCATATGTGCCGTTGAAGACATTATATTTAAGAAAATAGTTACCGGGTTTTCTATCCAGAAAACTGCTTGATTGAAATAATCCACTATCTCAAGCACACGCTCGATGTTCTTGTTTGCAGCTGGTATATCACGTGGTGTAGCAGCACGTGTGCGTGCACAACTGTACATCTGACAAGGCACGCTTGCAGCGATGATATCAAATCCGCCTCTGCCAAATTGTTTATAGTTCCATTCATGAACGTCAGCTTTTATGTCAGGAGTGCTGAATTTGTCAGAAATGTCAAGGCTGAAGCATTCAAAGTCAGAGTCTAAAGCTGCAGCCTTTTTGACAGAGCCTGTCCCACTGAATAAATCTAATATCCTAATCTTCTCCATACGTGCACAAGGGCTGGACTCGTTTGATCAAACGTTGTTCTTGCTCAACACACTGGCAAGGGCTAAGCTGACCTGTAGTGACAAGATGCCTGTGCACACTAGGAGAGTTGACACCTCCACAAAGGGCTGATATGATCAGTGTTGGCTGTGCATCTGCCGTCATCACTAACAGTAGCCTCGATTTTCCTCTTCTTCCTGTGCACTCTGTGCCTGTCATCCCTCAGGGCCTCGCTCTTTTCTTCTGATATATCTATATAGTATTCATCTGGCTGCTGTAGCCTCTCCCTGACATCACGCATCCATCTGACTTGACTGGCAGTCTTCTTTGCATCACCAACAATGACCATGTATGTTGCGTCTTTGACACTGCATGGGTCTGAAACCATGTCTTTAAAGTTGTTGATGGCAATATTAATGACGTCATCTGATTGCACGTGAGTTGGGTCATCAAACAGGATGTGCAGATTGTCCATGTGTATGGCCGTAAACTCCTCTCTCTGAGCTCCGCTAGGTGGCCAATAGGCTTTGATGTAGACTGGCCTTGGGAGCCTTTTGGCCCAGTCCACTGCTGGAGGTTGGCTGCCATACACCTTTTCCCACAAGTAACCGAGGGCATCATCAATGGAGACCCAGCCTTCAGGGGCACTCATTCTGATGTGCAGCATCTGATCCTGGCGTACAAGTTCATCCTTTTGCTATCGCTTTTGGGGTAAAGATAGCAGTTTTGCATGACTCTGAGAATTGCATTTGCCATTAACGTTGCTGCTTCAGGTCAGAGAGGAAGTTGTGCTCGTCGTTGCTGCTGTTGTCGGCTTTTATAGCAGCAACTCTACTTTACAATCACAAAATCAGCTTCCATGCAGCTGTCATGAAGCGGCCTGCAAGCAAGTTGAATAAAGCAATACAGCAAGTGAACAAAAAGTAATCCAAGGAATCTGATTTGCATCTAGGCGCCAGGTGGAACAGTTTGAACTTGACAGCTGCAGTCATAAAGCATCTGCATGTGACTGGCAAAGACAATAACGGCTTTGATATTCGGGCTGAGGAAAAAGACAAGTTTGAAATATATATTTACAACGTGACAGACAGCTACTGACTTGTCCTTCAGAAGCCTTCAAACAGGGTCTTTACTTCGCATCCTATTGGAAAGACGGTATAGGTCTTTTGACTAGCAGTCAGCTAGCAGGTTTGCTTAGCTTGATTGATGACGTGGCAGAAAGTGAAAGTCCCCAAACTCAGCAAGGAGGCCCAGGCATGGGACAAGAAGCTTGGCAGCCCAAATATACGGCAAATCAGAGCAAAGCAAGCACCAGTGACCTACAATATACCGAAGTGTTCTGAATGTGACGATGCTGAGCCGTTTGAGGACATTCAAAATGGGAATCTGTTGTGCCGCCAGTGTGGGCTATGCGAGCAGATGCTGATCCCAGAAGAGTTCAACTGGGCTGATGTGGACTGGCAAGGCAGCTCACTGGTTCAGAAGTCTCAGCACCAGCCAGGCAGATACTTGTCCGATTTACTCATTTTCATTTTTTTTCATTTAGCACCTTATAGTCTGGGGTGTGGAGCCAGTTGTGACTCATCAGACATCCTGGCTTGAAAGCACAGGTGTATGTGGTGTGCAACAAAACCAAGCTGGTGGGAATTCTGCTCGAAAAAGAGCCTAATTGGTAGTTTGGGCCAAATAATGAGAAATGCTGACCTCTAATGATGCTGTAAACAGGGCAGTCAAAAAGGAAATGTTGCTCGTCTTCAACTGCTTGCATAGAACAGTGACGACAAACACGTTGTTCTCTAGGTGGTTTGGGTCTCAGCCATCTGTCAGTCTCGACCCTCAATGATTGACCACCTAACCTGAACTTGATGAGTGAAAACAATGAAGCACTGGGTCTTATGTCACGAAGGTAAGAGGCCACGACATTGGAGTCAAAAAACATGTTGTCCATGAAAAAGCTGACCTTTGTAGCTGAAGATTGGCAAATGCCGTGGTACCATTGAATCCGATGACCAATTTCCCAAACAAGGGGTCCACACCAAAAGGGTCCACTAATGCACGGGAGAATGCATCCTGTCTTGTTTGGCGTAGAATCAGAGGTGATAAGCTCTTGGCCAAGGTGGTTGACCATAGTGGAGATGTCATTCTCCAGTATTCTTACAACCAAGCTCACATCGAGGAGATGACTTTCCCACATGTACATCGTGTAACACAATAAAATGTTGTCCGCTGGAGCTCAGCTCAGGGAAGTTGTCCTCGGATCCATGCGCTGTGGAAGTTCAAGCCAGTGTCGCTGGTGTGGCCGCTAGACATTGAGTCGTCTTGACGTCTCAGGAATGCTGATCTTAACTTACGGGGCCCTCGTATTTGACATCATCATCAGTTGGGGATTTCAACTGCAGTAACTCAGGTTACGTGATGTTTTCAAAAGGGTCCAAACACTTGCAGAGCCCTTGTCTTAAACTTGCACTCCACGGACAGTCACACTCAATGCCGCAGACCACTAGCAACGACGTGTGCAATATGTCGCGAGCCATCACAAGCCTGCTGCTGCTTGGATCTCTTCTATTCGCTCAGCAAGCGACTGCTCAGTTCGACTACAATAGCACTTTGCTGGGGACCGTCTCCACCTTCATCAATGTCAGCACCATACCAGGTAATTGGCGCTCTTTGACCTGCACGAGCCATTATTGCTGGTATCCGGGCTGCCTTTCTAGTCGACAGCTGCAGCAGGCTACAGCATTCGCGCATGTGCATGCACACATGCCATATATGTATACCAGAAAGTGTTCGGCCAACATCGCCGTGGAAGCACTGCGAATATGGCCTACATTGCTTTTTGACCTGCAAACACATCTCGCGAATCACGCGCCCTTGGGCGAGCTTTACCATTAGCTTTAGCTGCGCTGCAGATCTTGTACATCTCAAGCTAATCAGCTACGTATATATGTAGCAGCTGAGCTCGTCTGAGAACTGACCAATAGATTTGTTGCGCAGCCTATGCAGGCGGTAACAACTTCTTATTTGACAATTACAATGCGGAGATGATCACCAAGAAGTCCGCTCAAATGTACTGCCAGACGGGATCGCCTTCCTTTCCAGTAGTCGAAGCAAACATACAGAGTGCACACAATGTAGGCCACGACAAGCTCGCCCTTGCGTGTCTTGCACGTATCGGAGTTGCCATCTGACGTCAACTCGTCCGTTGCCTGCTCTGTCTTACTGAGAGAGAGAGAGAGAGAAGTGTTTTACATCCTTTGCCTTGCCTGCTTTCTTGCTAACGACTCGGTCAGGGCGACTCCGTTCGTCTTCTGTTTCAAGGGAACAGTTCTCGTAATTCTACACTTTGGAATGCGACCCGCAGGCAATGATGGCTGGCAAGCTGACCTGCTCACAGCTTGTGAGCAGTTACATCCAGGTAGGCTTTGCAATGTCATCATGCAGCAGAAAGCAAGATGAGCAGTCACACACTCAAATGTGCACATTACACTTGATATGGCTTTGTTTTTGCAGAGGATCAGCGCTTATGACAGGCTGACAAACGCTGTTCGAGAGATTGTGCCTGATGTCATGAACACAGCTGCAAGCAAGGATGCGATGCTTGCAGCTTACAACGCAAACGGCACAGCACTGCCTCTGCTTTTCTGTGTGCCCATCCTCCTCAAGGACAACTTTGATGCCCTGGATGGTAAGGGAGTGTCCAAACATCCACAATCCCCCCTGCTAAAAGTCTGGGCACCCATGTGTTACATCAGATGTTGTGCTGCTTTGCATTGCTTGAGCATCCACCTTTTGCTACCATGCAGGCTACACATCAGCATGTGTAATGGTGCCAGCTCACTGCTACTTTACCATGATTCAATTGCTGTTGCATCCTTGCTCAGGAGCCAATGCTGTATCTCACCTTGCTGTTGGCAATCACCGCTTAGTAATGCAAATGCTGCGGCCTCGAGCCATTGATTCCGCCTGACATCTACAGGTCATTTGGCCACTGCCAATGGAGCAGTTGCACTGCTGGACAATTTTCCTAGCATGGACGCCACAGAGGTGGCCCAGGCCAAAGCTTACGGTGCCATCATTCTGGCTCACGGCAATATGGCTGAGTGGGCTTTCACCAATGCCATCTCCATTGGCTCAGGTAGGCATCTCACTCTCACCAATGCAGTGCTGCACTCATTACACAACACATAGGTAATCCAGCTGTGGTAGCTAGGTAATCACTGAGGTAAGCAATACGGTGCTTGTTCCCCCTCTCACCTCCGGTCTGCTGTGTCTGTCCTTCCATCTGCGGCACAAAAGGGCATACTATGTCTCCCTCCTGAGGTGATGTGCATGCTTGCAGTTGACAACATTGTGAGCTGAACTAGGTGACTGCCTGGCACATGCGTGTCACTTGACAAGTCAGCTGTTGCTTGAGCACTGCTCAAAGTCAACACTCCCGTCACTGCTAGCTGTGCACAGTTTGGCCAGCTCTGGTGGTCTCAACCATCACTCAGCTTTTGAATTGGCTTACCTGCTCATGCAGCATATGGAGTGGTGAGGAACCCCTACTCGCTGGACCGGTCCACAGCTGGCTCCAGCGGTGGCCCAGCGGCGGGAGCCTCAGCCAACTACGCCATGATCAGCATGGGCACTGACACTGGTAACTCCATCAGAGGCCCCTCGGGCCACCAGGGCCTGGTCGGCCTGCGCTCTTCCATTGGCCAGACCAGCAGGTGTGCTGCCCAGATACTTTTCATATACAGGACCTCGTGCTGTGGGCTTATAAGTAATCACAAATATCTGCATGCAAGACCTCTGGGAAGTTGCTTGTGTGCAGATGTCCTAGAAGCCAGTGAGATTCTGTATGTTTGGGGCAAGGTAACTTGACTATGCTTGTTCAGAGTACAGTGCCTCAATGTAGGGCTGGCATCATTCCATTGGTGCTTAACCGTGACATCGGTGGTCCTATTGGGCGTACAGTCACAGACGTGGCCAAACTCTTCACAGCACTGACAGATTTCAGCATGTTCCCAGAGGGGTACGACCCCCGGGACCCTGTAACAGCCTTCCGCCTCAACTACACCCACCCATCCAATTACACCCAATTCCTCAATGCCAGTGGCCTCCAGGTGTGTTGCTGCTCTGACTGCTGTACAGGCAAACATCAGTTATCCTTGCATTCACTGTGATGGTTATACCTGCTAGTTCTGACTTGCCACAAATCTGCGTCAAGCATACTGTCTGCTTGGTATTCAGTGTTCACTTGACAGTCGACTGCAAATTTGGACAGATCCTTTGAGACCGCCACAATGTGTTTCAACAAGCTGAACACATGTGAGTCTCAAGTTTGGTCAGCACTGTGTAGAGATCATCACCACTGAGCATGTATGCCTGGCTGAGCTTATTAGCCCTTGATAAAGGCAGAACAGGACCCTGTTGCTGCTGACAGACTTTCGTACAGCAGCTTTCAATGTGCTTGCTTTGCACACACTCCACAGTGAGGCTGTGTGGTGCAGGGCAAGAGGATTGGGGTGATCTCCAGCATTGCTAACAACCCAAACAATGACCCAGAGATCAACGCCAAGTTTGCGCAAGCCATTGCTGACCTGCAAGCTGGAGGTACATTTTGCTCACAAATGGTCAATTAGTACCTGTTACTGCACGTGAAAACAGTGAATCCTGTGCCAGTGTCATATGGTGAAGCCTCAATGCAGACACTTTGCTGTGCTGTTCTACATTCCAGACTGCAACATCACTGATGAGGAACACAGGTAGTAATCACGTCATTGATCAACGATTGAGCGTCCAAGCGTGGAGTCCAAGCTTGATTTTGTTTGCTGCTACTAATTCGCCCGGATCACTGGTGACATCAGAAGCGCATCAGCAACGTATCGTGCATGGCATGTAAGTGTCCTACTTTGTCAATGCAGGAGCCACAATTGTGCAGAACTTCACCATCATGGGTAACTCCCTTGGAGATGCTCCCTGGTCTGGCTACATTCCCATCACTGACACCTATGACAATGGCACTGTCTACAATACTAGTGCCTATGGCTACAACAATGGCTCCTGGTATGTGGCAACCACCATTCCTGCCTACATAAGCTATGTTTGTGCAAAACCTTGCTTGAAGTGCTGTGATGTCTCTGCTACAGCATGTGCTCTGTACTAATCCTGGCTATTTCAATAACATCTGCCTGCAGCTGTTTGAGGAAGATCTGTTTGAGTAAGATCTGTTTGTGTAAGATCTGCCTCATCCAATAGGTAGTCTTCTGTAGCAGGGTGGCAGCAGGTTTGTAATATCAAAAACATCATGGCAGTCTGTTAACATCACAACAGTGCTATGCCTTTCTCTTGATGCATGCCAGCAAGCACAGAGTGAGTTATGAGCAGTCTGGAAAGTCCTGGGTTGATGGTCAATAGGATGCTCTCAAGCATTGTTCAATATTGTGCAGGTACACAGGGTATGGGGCAGCCGGCAAATGGGAACCTATCAGCCAGGACTCCTGCCCCAATTTTAGGGAGGATCTGGAGACCTACTTGTCCACTGCCGGCTCCAACTCCAAGAGCCTTTTGGTAGACAACTGCCTTTAAGGGCCCGCTGCATGACTCCCTTTACGAAGGCCGTTGCATCCCCCCCCCCCCTTTAAGGGCCCATTGCATGCCCCCCTCCAGCAGCTGGCTCCCACCGGGAGGCATGGCGTGGCATGGCTTTGATGCGGCCATGACCTGCCTAATGCATGTGCCTTTCAGAGGCATAACACTAGTTATGCTTTCCTGAATGTTCTGCATCCATTGGTATTGCTTCCCATAGGCCTGATGCATTGTGTCAGTGTTGCATTCAACCTTTGCTTCCTGAATTGTGTTTGAAAACACAGAGAGCTGCATTGTCCGACGTTCCCAAACCTTCAGACCCTGCATCAATGTGCACTTGCGCCTTCCCACCTGACCTATTTGCGTCTCTGACTTGATATACTTTTAATGGTGCAGCAAATCTATGAGGAGGGTCTGTACCACCCCAGTGTGACCACCAGCATCACTGGCCCCCTCTTTGAGAGCAACTTCAGCACTGCAGACGTGCTGCAGCAGAACTCCAGTATTGAGGCTGGTTTTGTGTGCACCTGTGGACAGTTTTATGACAACCCCTGCCGTGCAGAGATACGCGCTGTAAGATCTCCGTTCATCAAGTCTCAAGCTGCATTTGTGTGCCGGTCAAAGGGATTCAAATTGACATGCTTGAGTTGACTTTTGGGGTTGCATGGTGGCCTGACTAGCCATAGGCAGATGAGTCATACAAATGAAGCTTGGGTGCCATGCATATGCATATGACCACTAATACATTGCATGGCATGTACGCATGGTGATGTAAGCAGAGGTCCTGCAGCTTTGAATGCCGTGAATCATTTTGTGTCAGCAGTCAATCAACTTTTGTTGCAAAATGTGCAGAGGCTGATTCAGAGCATGGATGCCATGAGCCTAGATGCTTTCATCTACCCTGGCTGGGGTAACCCCCCTCGTCTTATTGGGGACCTGGACCAGGCTGGCAACACCGACCTCGGTACACACCTTCTTGACTGCTTGTTGCTGTCTTCCTGTACAACTGTCTGAGTTTTCCATGAGGATTGAGTCATGTTTGCCAAACCCCACACACCAATTGGGTCTCGTATGACACAAGGAACATGGCCACATGGGCTGTGCCTCCGGGACTTAGGGCCTAGGACACAAGATTCCACAGATATCTTGACAAGGAGCAAAAGGCTTACCTGCATCTGACCATTCAACTAAATCAGCAGCCATTTAACATAGGAATCCCGCCTTGCAGCAGTCATTGAGTGTGTCAAACTGAGCTGCTAGCAGCCAACCCAAACTCCCTGGTAGCTTGGCCTGTGTGTCTGACGATGACTGAGTCAGCAGATATTATCAATAGCATTGGCTGACAGCGTATCATTTTGCCTGCAGGTGACTACTCTCAGGGTCTGCTTCCCGCCACAGGCGCCCCTGGCATTGTTGTGCCCATGGTAAGCTCGCTGGTTCAGAGCAATGCTGCCTTACCTCACCACCAGCTGCTTGTTCAGCTTGCATGCATTCAGCTTGTAGGCCAGAGTCTTACGCGCCATCTGCTAGCTTTCTGACAAGTTATGTGCCATGCTGTGCTGCTTGACAGTGCTGGCCATGTTGCTGATTTTGCATGGGGTAGCAGCCATTACTCAAGCTGCCCTGGCCAGTTCTCAAGCTGCCCTGCCCTGCCCTGCCCTGGCCATTCCTAGCAAGCCTATCTTGTCCTTCGGGCAGATGCATGCACCCTTGCTGAAGCTGCTTTGTCACAGTGAGTAGATGACTGAGACAGCAATTGCGTGCATCATGCTACATGGGCCCAGTTGCAAGTGCTTGCTGCTGATTAACGCACATCACATCGACGTGCTAGCTACCTTGTGTATATCTGCTTCAGGGACTTCACACCACTTTGGGAACTCCAACCACCCTGCAGATTGGAGCTCGTCCTTTCAACGAGTCCACACTTATTCAGATTGCGTACGGGTACGAGCAGATGACCATGCACCGTGAGCCACCTCAGCTCTTCCCAGAGTGTGTCGACCCTGTGGTGGCCACCAGCACCAACACTGCTGGCACAGGCACTGCCACCGCTGGATAAACTTTTCTGATGCCCCCACTGATCATGCTCCCACTGGTGCGGTAGCGTCACTGATAGAAGCCTCAGATCATCATGCAAAACTGGGGTTGAATTGCAGAAATCCTAATTTGCTGCACAGGGAAAGATGAAATGCAAGCACAAATGCCTCCGCTATCTGGAGAGGAACTTGACATAGGCATCAAATGTACTGTTGTGCTTGATCATCCGAGCTGAGGAGAGAAGGGCCAGAATTCCTCGCAGGGTATCCTGACTTCTGTACAGCCTCTGCCCATGTACTTATAACTCTGATACAAGCAAGTATGGCAGCATGAATTGCGTCGCAAGTTGCCTGCCTGACAGTGTAGAATAGGTGAGCAATATTGCTCCATCTTTGCCAATGGGCTGTCTTGCACGAGTCACAAAAACATTTTATTTGCAGTCAGTTGATTGGCATCTAAAGTCTTGTGGCACAAACATTGATGGCAATTTCGGTTGGAAATTTACCCACCCCATGCACCCACGCAGAGTACGTCGCAGAACTTTTCCGTGGGACCGCAGAACATTAGTAATTATCGTAACCGCAGAATGCTCGCAGACCTTCGTCGTTTTTGCTCGAACAAAATTCTATTGATTCCTGAGTGCTATACGCACCCATTGTGAAAGTTGCAGCCCCAATGAACATTTCGGTGAAACTTTCACAACACAGATGCACCAGTGACCCACGTTAAATCCGTGGTGTCTGTCTGTGTGTGCGCGCATGCATGCCCCTGCTAGTCTTGCACCGAGCTCTCAAGTGATTTCGAAGCGTTCGACCCTGCGCAGCAGATGCTACATTGCCAGCACTTAGATTCACTGAATTTGTAAGCGAGTCGCGCGGGTCTGGACCTTTGTGCACCCCTGTGCATGCATCAGCTGCTATTGTGCTTACGCAAGGGCTGTTATTTCGACGCTGTAGCTGCATCATTTGCTACACCCGCAATGCAGTTCTCACAGAATGTTCAACACTGATAGGTCGTTAACTGCTTCTGGCAGCGGTGGGCTGACCGGTGTTGGACGGACGTTGTATCTGCCAGCTGCTTGTGGGCTGGTCAATTCTGTCATCTTGCGAGACACCGTGGCCGTTCATGGCAAGCGCTTGCTGTACAGCTGAGCAGAGATCACAGGTCCTCAGCATGCAGACAGGACCTCCAGTGCAACACTGATCAGAAATTGACAGGATTAGCCTGCTGCAATCATTATTGCCTGTTTCAAACAACTAAGGATGTGACTCAGCGGAACAGCTGATACACATACAGGATGTCAGACAAAAGTGCAGCCAGCAGCACAAGCAGCATTCCTGATGAGGAGGAGCCACGATTGAAGTATCAGCGACTAGAAGCAGACACTGGGGATCTGTTGCTTGAAACAGAAGCAGCATGCCTGTGTGTGTCTGATAAGATGCTTGCGCTGGGCACACGGGATGGCACCGTGCATCTGCTTGATTACGATGGCAACGAGGTACTCCACTGCATGTTTTATGTGCGTTGTGCTGCAGGGTTTTTTGATGCTGCATTTCGCCTGCTCTGTTTTCTTGACCCAAGAACCTGTCTGCCTCATATGCATTCTATGTCCACAGGTGAAACGCTTTCAAGCACATAAAGGCCCAGTCAATGACCTCTGCTTTGACGAGACAGCAGAGTTTGTGGGCAGCTGCTCTGATGATGGAGGTGCCGTGGTAAATTGCTCACACCATGCCGCTTTACACATTCTGCTTTGGCTGTTCACTGTTCTTGCACAACACTGCTAGTCCATGCTGGTGAACAGGTGCACAGCTTGTACACAGACGAGGTATCCAAGTTCAAGTACACCAGACCGGTCAAGGTACTCCATATGCTCATGAGCAGATGAGATTTAGATGAGCACAACCTGGGGCCCAGGTTACAGATCTTTTGGCATCCCTACAGGCAGTCACATTTCGTGAGCATTGTTTTTGCCTCCTTTGCAGAGTATGGCTCTTGATCCCAGATATGGCAGCCGCAAGACACGGGAGTTCATGACTGGTGGGCTGGCTGGTCAAGTTGTCCTCAACTCCAGAGTGAGCCTTCACCAGGCATCAGCACTGCATGTATCATTCATTCATTCATTGCATCCTCAAGTCTGCTGTGCTGCAGCTCTTGGCAGTGACTCATCAGAGAAGTCAACAAACCAGCAGATGTCAGTTCCCTATCACCCATCATGCCACAATCCATTGTTTGCATTCTCACACAGACTTGGAGCTTGCGATGAAATAATGCAAATTTACCTTGCAGAAAGTCCCATTCCACAGCTCAGACGCAAATTTGTCAGGACATCTGACAGCAAATCTGTCAGGGCTTTTCTAGATGTCTGAGCTGTACACACCTCAGGCCATGCATGTCTGCAACTACAGATTAAAGCCTGAGCTTGTGTTGTGCTGCTCAATAGGGCTGGCTTGGGGCAAAGGATAACATCATCCACACTGGAGAGGGTCCTGTGCCCATCATCAGGTGGGCAGGCACCCTTGTGGCATGGGCCAACAAAGTCTGCGTCAGGGTACAGGCCCCTTTCCGCATCTGTCTGTATGACAGTGCACTTCTCATTTGTGCTGCACCAGCTTTCACAGCCAGCCGTGTCTGCCATCTGTTCCTGTCACAGCATGGGTATCACATGTGATGATGAGACAAGTGGATGGATGCAGGTGTACGACACAGCTGCCCATACCAGGATAGGCAAGTTGGATCGGCCCAAGTCCAGGTTAGCTCCTTGACACCTGTCTGCACCATCTTCCTTTGCAACAGGAGGGTTCTGGCTGATTCAACTGCACGATCCTCTCACAGCATTAGCCCCAGGAAAGCCCATGCTGCTGTATCTGGAATTCATCCCAGGGCAACTTCACGCCCTGAGCTTGACCTGTCCCTGCAGCCAAACATGCCATGCCAAATAGCATGCATTCAGACTGCTGGAGAAAAGAACTACTGAGGCATGTGCTGACGTGTCTTGTTTTCTGCATGGCAGTAATGCAGAGGGCACTTCCTGCCAGCTGTTTTGGGATGGCGAGCAGATTCTTTACATGGGCTGGCATCAGACCATTAAGGTATTGATGTTGTGTGCAATCAGGTACCCTACCATGTACGTATACCCCGAGATGCAGAAACCCCATGAAAAGCATGCATTTACGTTTGCATTGCTATTTGCATGAAGCATAGCATATGCGCATGTCAAAAAAAGGTGCTGCATGTGTATAGGTTGCGCGAATGAGACGAAAAGGCACAGCAGATGTGGATGCCCTACGCACTGTGGAGGTTGTGGTGTCCTTCCAGCTGGACAGCCTAGTCGTGGTGGGTTCTTGTCATGCAAAGGCTCATATGTGCATGTACCTTGATGTGCAATGCTTTTCCCTGCATCTCTGAATTCCTTCAGCACGTCATCTAGCATACGCTGTAAGCAGGCATCTCACAGGAGCAGATGAGCCTGCCACAGGTGCATTTGGCAATCATTGTCACACTGACCATGAAGCACAAGGCTTGGTTGTTGCATGATCAAAATCAAACCAGCTGTGAAATGTTTGTCAGCATTTGGACATTTATGCCTTGAACATTGTCAGCGCTTGAACAATCACAAAAAGACGACATCAGAACCAGTGATCCAGTACAGCTGTGTGGCCATTGTCACCCTGTTATATCTGCAAGGGCAGTCACGATTGGTTTCTGGTACAACATGCAAGCACCAAACATGACTGTGCAGGGCTTGGCGCCTTTCGGTGCTGATATCGCAGTCCTGGTGCACAACACTGCATTGGACGGTTCCTCACCGCGTCCTCCCAATAACTTGACAGCAGCTGCAGCGCTGTCAGGCGGCACTGCATCAGACGCCACTGGGGTCAGCACAGAGCTGCAGCATGAGCGCCCAGAGCTCAAAATCTTCACCTGGGCTCATGAAGAGGTGGCTGCTGATGCTCTGTCTATCACAGGTATATGCTATGCTGTATATGTGCTTGTACAACTTGCAACATGGGGCTTAGCAAGCATGTGGACGTGCAGCGCCTGACAGCGGCGGCATCTGCTTGTGACAGGCTATGAGGAGTATGAGGCGCCTGAGTATGCCTTGGCTACCTGCTATCTGCCCAAAACACGAGCAAGCTCACAGGTGAGGATGAACGGCAGTGGTGCCGCCACACCCACCGGACGGCAGGCTACCAAGTGGTGGGCTGATGGCGAAGAGCCGATCTACTATGTGGTTTCACCAAAGGTAATGTGCACCATGACTCGTACTGGTGCAGCCTGTATTGCACACAATGCTGCCAGCCCAGCTTGTGTAGCTGACGTCAGCTTAGTGCCATGAGACTTGCTGAGCAGGCAGCCGTTGTTTCTGCTGGCTGACATTAGACAAGACGCTTGGTGGTTCACAACATGCAGCCGGTGGGGATTCTGCTTCTTGCTGCTGCTGCTGCTGCTGCTGCTGCTGCTACTTGCGCTGAACGCAAGCTTGGACACAGGTGTAGTCTGCAGGAAGTAACAGCCAACCTGTCATCAGAGCATTTGTATGCAACATGGGCTGCAAGTCCTTGCATTGACTTGTGCTAAGCAAATGCTTGAAATCCTGCCCGGCAAAGGTCTGCCTACCACCGGTCTTGTGGTCTCATATGTAGGAAATCATTGTTGGACGGCCTCGAGACGGCGGTGACCGGGTGACATGGCTACTTGAACACTCTCGCTATGAGCAGGCCTTAGACATCATAGAAAGTGATGTCACGCTTACACAAGCCACCCGAGAACAGGCAAGCTGTTCCTGCACCTCATCACCATCAAGCTGAAACTCTGCGCAACATGTGGTGTGCATGCACTTGCTGCCATGTTGCTGTCGTGGCTGCAAATAGTTAGTTGCTGCATTGCTGCCTTCACACAGCACAACAAGGCCACAGCAAGCACAACAGCGTGAGGCGCCTCAACCAGCAGCAGTTCATCAGCACAAGGCCTGCAGGCATGGATGTCCTTTGTGCAGAGATGGTATCAGTCAGCTGCACCATTGCTCATTCAATCCATCCATCCATCAATCAATCAATCAGTCAGTCAATCAATCAATCAATCAATCAATCAATCAATCAATCAATCAACCAATTAATCAATCAATCAATCAATTATTCAGTCAATCAACCAATGAATCACGTTAGTACTGCATTATTCAGGAGTGATCAATTGCAGGTAGCAGGGCAGTATCTGGAGTTCCTGGTGTCTCAAGACCGCTTTGAGGAAGCTGCTGCCCTCATGCCTCGCCTACTCAAGGTACCTGCTGCTGCCTGCCTTTCCTTTGTCGCCCACTGCTACCAGTTGTGAGTCCTGCCGCCGGCACCCACACCCAGCTGCTCTGCCATGCTTTGAAAGTGTGGCACAATAAACTTGCTGCACTTTCATCAGGGATGAGTGCTCGCTCTACGCAGAAAAGCTGGGTTGGCACTATTGCATAAGGGTTCTTGCTATCGCATAAGGGTTCTTGCTATTGCACAAGGGTTCTTGCTATTGCATAAGGGTTCTTGAGATTGCACAAGGGTTCTTGCTATTGCATAAGGGTTCTTGAGATTGCATAAAAGTTCTTACCATGCAACAGCAGTCCTATGCAAGATTGAGTCTGAGTGATCTGCTGAGAGCAGTGTGCTTGGAGCGTCAATCAAAATGACTTGATGACGTTGCTTTATGGCGGGCTTCTTACAGCTGCAAATGACATATTGCTGTATCAGCTTCCTCAGTTCCTCTAGAGCAACTATGCACTGTACAAGCGTCTTTGCTCATTGTGCAGGACAATGCAGCAGTGTGGGAGCGGTGGGTGTATATGTTTGCTCAGATGCGGCAGCTGCCCGCCATGGCCCCCCACATCCCCATTGAGCACCCCACCCTGCGCCAGACCGCCTACGAAATGATGCTGCATGCCTTCCTGCTGAACAGGGCCGATCACAGCATCCTGTTGGCCCTGGTCAAGGACTGGCCCACCCACCTCTACTCTGTCACCACCCTCACTGAAGCCGTTCTTCACAGGTGACCTACGCTTGTTGTGTCATTCTACACAGCCATGCTGGGACTCACAGATAGTAGGGCCATGCCCCATGTAGCTGCTCCTGTAGCTGGTTCATGCAAGTGTCTGCTGGGTTCAGCCTGTCCCAGGGTGTATGTAAACAGGCCAGCTGTGCTAGAGCTCTGCTGGACTGTCTGGCACTGTTTCTGAAAGGTGTTAAGGTGATATGCCAGCGGTAATATGGCCCATTGCTGCATCTCTACCTGGTCATGAAGCCAGCTGTGGGATGCCCGCATTGCATGCTGTCTGCCCAGTCAACCGAGTGGCTTGTGGCCAGCATGTTTGGTAAGAAGCAGTACAAGCCAGCATTGATCCTCGTAGGTACTTAGCACAACAGCTAGCACACCTGTAATGTATCACCACTTTTGAGCCAGCATTGATCCCAGGGTGTTGCAGTTAGCATGTTTGACACAAAGCAGTGCAAGCCAGCAGTGATTTCAGGCAAGACTTGACTTGATGCCTGAGCAGGATACGTGCACCAGGGGGAGACACAGAAGCACTGCTTCAAGTAGCAGCCCAGCTGTATCAGATTCAGGGCCGCTACGACCTGGCTCTAGCCATTTACTTGCGTCAGCAGCAGCCGGCAGTCTTTGACTTCATCCAGGAGCATCATCTGCTGCCAGTGCTGCATGAGCGTGTCGCTCAGCTGCTGAGCATTGATGAGGAGCGAGCCACACAGCTGCTGATGGACCAGTATGATGAGGTGCCAGCATCCACTGTTGTACCCTCCATCCAGGTCAGTTTGCCACCAGCTCAAACATTCCGCCTCCCACATGCGCTAGGATTTCATGCATTTGTGGAATCCTTTCTTCACCGCTTCATTCACTCGTTCACATTTGCGTCCATGCATTCTTTCATGCCAGCATGCATTCATGCAGCATATGTCCGCATCCAGGGTCATATGCACGCAGTTGTGCATGGGTGCCCTCATGAGGTCCTGTAGGAGGGCAGGCTGTGCTGGCTGTGCTGTGTTCAAAATCACACCTTGGTCAGGCATATGCCAGCAGCAAGCAACTGTCACATTGTGTGTGCTGTCATCTTCACGGGCTGCCAGAATCTTTTGTGTGGTTGTTGCTGGACATGCACACCTAAGCGTATCAGATGCTGATGTGGCCAGACTGACACTGGTGTGTTTAGTGCAGGCAGAACAGCAGAGAGCAAAGGACGCTGGTGACAGCAGCGAAGCAGAAGTGTGGAGGCACAAGCTGCACCACTACATGGACCAGCTGTTTCAGACGGACCAAACTTCAGGCGCTGATTATCATGTCCTACAGGTATGTCCTTATTTCGGTCAGCGCATGCATAGATAAGCGTTTGGTATCCCTTAGTACCTGCCATACTCGCAGAAACAAAACAAGAATTGAGAAATTTTGTTGTATCCTTCAGTGACTAATTCGCACATGTGAGACAACGTGGCATGACTCAAGATGCTCCGTGAGTTGCAGCAGGAAATGCACATTGAGTACGCACCTCAGCAGAGGTCAAAGCTGGCATGCATCAGCATATGTCTTTCTAGCTCACTGCATATGTTGAGTTGTACCATGCTCTGCTGGATGTGCACTTTCATCAGTGTTGATGGGTTGCTCGGTAAGCAGGCAGCAGGACAGCAGCTTACACGCAGGCAAATGCCTGTTTGCTCTCGCTGCAGGCCAGAACGTGCACAGCCTGTATACCAGGGCAATTGATGGGCTTCCTGGCAAGTCTCCAATGGCATGCAGCCACGCAAAGTCTGACGTGCAGCCACACAAGTGTTCTGCAGGTGGAATTGTACGCTGACTATGCACCTGGCCAACTGATGGCGTTCCTGGTGAGCAGCCAGTGGTATGGGCTGGAAGAAGCCCTCCAGGTGTGTGAGCAGCGGGGCCTGGTGCGCGAGCAGGTCTTCATCCTGGGCCGCATGGGCAGCGCCTCCCAGGCTCTCCACCTCATCATTCAGCGCCTTGCTGACATACCCCAGGTACTGCACTCAACACCCCGCCACACCAAGCACCATGAAGCAAGGCTGAGCAAGAGCCCTATTGCTGACATACCCCAGGTACTGCACGCAACACCCTGCCACATCAATCACCATCAAGAAGGCAGAACAAGAGCCGTACTGCTGACGTACCCCAGGTACTGTATGCAACACCCTGCACCATCTAGCCAGGCCAAGAAGCAGCCGCATTGTTGTGACCAGTCAATGTGCTGGGTTTCATTTGGTGTCGAGGTGCTGTCCCAACCCTGAAACCGTTGAAGACTGTTACAACGATGTCATTCAACAGATAGCTTTCCCCTTGCACTGTCGCCCCACAAAGCTCTCCTAGGGCCTGCTTTTCATTGGCACTATATGCAAATGTGTGCAGCTCTCTTCTCAATGTTGCTCTTCCCAATGACAAGAAGATTGATGAGAGCAATTGTACTTGTATGTATGCGCTATGGATCATAGTGCTTGTGTATTTGTCAGTGATGAGACATGGCTGCAAGTGCGATGCAGGCCATTGAGTTTGTGCAGATGCAGCGAGATGATGAGCTATGGGAGCTCCTCATCAGCCTAGCTCTGGAGAGCCCTGCTCTCACGGGTATTGTGCCATCGATTGCAGTGCTCACTCATGCAAACATGTATATCTGTGGCCCACTGTTGTTTGCACGTCCAAAACGCCCAACCCACTTGCCTTGAGGCAAGCTTACATCTCCTGCTGATCATCTTGCGCTCTGAGCTGTGATGCCGTGAAGGTAGCTGCATGGCGCACATATATTCAGAGCAGTTGTTGTCCTGGAGCCTTTTGGACACTGTGCGTTGCTCATATGCACATCAACTGCCCGTCCTGCTGTGCTGCATCAAAGTTGAGACCCAAAAGGCGGCCATGTAGTGCGTACTGTGATGGCAGCCAATGAGGGTGTCTGTGGCTGCAGGTGAGCTGATGGACAATATTGGAGGGTATGTGAACCCCCTGAGGCTGCTGCAGCGCATCCCTGACGGCATGTCTGTGGAGGGCTTGCGGGATCGCCTGGTGCACATCATCGCAGACTTCCGCACTCAGACGTCGCTGCGGGAGGGCTGCAACACCATCATGCACACTGACTGCCTCCTGCTGGCCCAGGTCTTGCCCTTCTTCGCCTTCTGCTGCATGTGCCCCTAAATGTCCACCCAGATCATCATGAGCCGCTGTTGTTGCTCATGGTGCACTGCACTGTACAATCCGTACACATGGACTGTTTGTCTTGCTTTCTGCCGCAGAAGGCGTGTCCTCAAGTCTTTTCATCTCTAAGTTTCAAAGGTCTGATGCGTGAACCTCATGCCTGGCCTTTGCACGGATCATTTGTGCCTGATTATGGTCCTCTGGCTGCAGAGGCTGTACCATGAGGTGAGGCATGCATTGAGCCACCTGTACGTGAAACCCTGCATACCATCTGCGTCCACATCTCAAGCTGAAGCCGGCAGGCAGTGGCAGCATTGGAATGCTGGGGCGGGGCTGGGGGCAGTTGTGGACCAGCAGGACCTGCCTGGGCCTCAGGGCACTAAGCAGCTGCATCTGAGGAGGAAGGAAGGACCTGATAATGAAGATCTAGAGACAGTGCGTGTAAGACACTGACACCTTGAAATATTTTCACTGTCAGGAACAACAGCTGGTACTGAGCAGAGGCAATGAGGCTCATGAAGACAGTCGCGATGCAATGGAGCCTACTGAGTAGGTGTTACAAACCTGGCTTAGCACTTCCACAGGTTGTGACTGCAGTGTGAAACACAACTGCAATCCTTCATCAAATGTGAGCAGGATCTCATTGCCTATTGCCACTTTTGACACTGTCAGCAATCAGAGCAGGTAGCACCACACGTGTACATAGATGTGACTGCTCCCATCGCAAGCTTCAGCACCATGGACTACAGAATGTCTAGTTTGACACTAAGTTCCCTGAACATAAGAGTTTTCTAACACGGACTCGATTGAGACTAGCATAGTAAGCTGACAGCTCTGTGTTCTTGACGCAGCGCATGGCCTACATGGATATGCCTGTTGACTGCTTTGTCTGCTTGTGCCTGAGTTGTCTTCTTTGCTGTGCAGGTGTGGGTTGGTATTGAGTATCCTGCAGCTGCTGGCACTGACTTGGCATCTCAAACGTCAAATCTTAACTGCAGGGAACAGCGTCACAGAAAGACAGCCAGACAAAAAGGAATTGACTCTCAGCCATCATTGCCAAGTCTTGTGGTAGCTGATGTTGCTGTTCAGCCAGACTGAGTGCTTCACAGATGTGCATTACATTCCGGTCTGTGTTGCCTGAATCTACTTCAACAATTATTGCATGAGGATGACGTTGTGCTTCTTGTCAAAGTGAAGCTCTTGCCATTTGTTAAACAGCTTTCAGGTGATGACAGAGCATGCATTGAAGGCCAGGAAGATATGCATATATGCAAAAAGTAGTGTACTGAGCAGCTGCACATATATTGTGTGCAGCAGCCTGTTGGAGCAACGTATATTTCTGATGGCTAAGCCTTTCGTTCAAATCAGACCACTGAACAGATCCGAGCAGCCGTCTATGTACAGCGTCAGTCGTGCCACTGAATACTTCAAATGTGACAGGGCATGAATGTACAACACAGCTACAGCACAACTAGAGCTGACACCTGCATTTGTCAGTGTGCTTTGCTTGCAGCGGTCTTTGGACACTCAGGCAGCAGCACTATGCCTTTGTATCACCTGTGACAGTTGTTGACAAGATCACCAAATGCTGCTGATCACAATGAAGGTTTGCTTGTCATGCAGAGATCTGCTGCCACCCTGCGAGTACAAATGCTTATATTACCGTGATGTGACCCTGCTCAGCAGGCCTGGCTTTTGACCCAAAGATGTTGTCAGGGGTCAATTGCTGCTGCACTTTTTATATATTTAGCAGCCACCTGCTGAGCAATGACAGTCATATCTGATGCCGCCTCATATGCCTGAGAACTGGCAATCCTGCATCTCAACACAACAACAAAATGAGACTGCACCGCAGGATCATTACATCATCACTGATATGATGACATGCAGGAACACTTACATAACAGCAACACGAGGAAAAGTTCTGCGACGTACTCTAGTTATCCTTGTCAAACAGTTTGACAAGGATAACTAATTTATGGCCAAAATTTCAGCAAGCCCTCGACATGTTTTGTACATATGTCCTAAGTTGACATAGCGCGTTCGTGTTGGTTGCAGCATGGCAACGCGCAGTGACGAAGTCATCTTGCAGCCCGGCGAAAGAGAATCGGCTGCCGAGGATGCCGTGAGCTCGCTGTACACGCCCTTCCAAACTCCGATAGCGTTGGCTGTCGAGACTGGTCAGGCTGTTAGGCAAACTTTTAGAGAGTCAGACCTGGTGACCAGTGGGCATGTGGAAGAAGGCTCGCAACATAACACACCACCGAAAAACGACGACCGTCCTCAGCAATCAACCGAGCCTGAAGCTCTATTTACCGATGTTCAAGTCAACGCTGCACAGCGGAGGGCCAAAAGTTCACCTGTTGGCGTTGATCCCGAAGCTGTGCGAGCAGACATCGACCGAGTTCAAAGGAAGACGTTGTCGACGGACGCAGCTACAGAGGTCATCCTTCGCTTCAACTTCATGGGTGGACGAGAGTCCAAGGTGCGCCAGTCTTGCCTGGCTGTCCCCGCAACAGAAACCAACATTCTTTCGACGAATGTATCTCGGTTGGGTTGCAGGCTGCATTGCTCTGTGTAGCACTTTCAATACTTGCCGGAGCAGCTGTTTTGATAGTTGAGTTTGTCCACAAAATGGAACAGGTAGCCCTCTTTGCATTGCTTGCCTGTTGAACATGGACGTGTATATTTGAAGGTCCTCCTGTGACATGTAGCCACAGCCTGTTTGACCTGGCTTCTGCATAGAGTGAACCCTCAAGTGCTGCAGGGCACCCAAAAAGCAACTATCAAACACACTGCAACATGGGTGTGGAATGTTGCCGTTGGCAGCATATGTCTTCTGTTGGTGACTGTCTTTCTGGGCAGCCTCTTGTGGCGTGTGCTGGATGCAGTCAGGCGTCACAAGCATTGGTGAGCAGCTTATGTCAAGTCCCTTGAGAGTGGCTACTCCTTTTCTTGTCATGCTCCTGGGCAAATATGGTCAAGTGCCAAAGCCTTGTGCTGTGTTTGACTGAGTACAGCATTCCTTTAGAGGCATTCCTTTACAGGCATGTGCTTGAGATTGCGTGAACATACTGTCATGGCCCACGCCTGAGTATTATCATTACAGCATGTGTATTGTTGTCTCTGCAGCTGACAAGCAAAGACTAGCTAGTGCAAAAGATAAGGCTTCTACATTGCATTCTTGTGATGACCACTCTTGTCTCACAGTTACAAACAGGATGATTGTCATCTGCAGGAAGCACAGGCAGAAGCGAAACGTGACTCTCATTGTGCTAGAGGCAATCCTGCAATGGCTGAATCTGGTTTTCTATGTGGTACCAAACGCTTTAAATGTGGCTGATCCCTGCTTCATCATTGCTGACGATTGGTCTTACCTTGGCTTCGCTCGCTGGACTTGTTGGAACACTGTAAGTCACCTCTCATCGAGGTCAATGCAATGCCATTCTGTTGCACTTACGGTTGTTGCATTCTGCTTGCAACTGTGTCTTCCTTTGGGAAGCTGTTGTCTTGCAAGGGCTTCCCAGATGCAAAACTGCGCTGCCATGCGTCCAAATAATGAGGCTGCAAGCCTTGGCTTTTGCTGGTGTTTGAAAGCTGCATAGCTCCAGGCTGCTGCCTCAGGAGGCTTCCAGTATCCTTGCTGAAAGGCATAGACTTTTGGTTTCGCTCACATGAAAACTAGGCTGTTTGCCTGCGTCTCTGGTTCTGCAACTTTTATCTGGATTCTTGTGCGATCATCTATGCCATTTGCATCTGCCAAGTCAGCTGTTGCCCGTCATTGGAGCATCATGAAGCATTGTTTCTTGGATGCAGAAATCCCAAAACCTCAGATCCAGTGTGCTGTGCATGCTGCGCATTTGGCAATATTTGCAACGCGCCTTTGTCTACCTTGAGTTGTGTTCAATGGGCAAGACTGCTTGCCTGCAAGTTTGTGTTGCTATGTTGCAGATCTTTGCACTTTTCCTGGTGCACGCTTATTCAACTCGCGTCTGGAAGCATCAAGCAGCTGACAGCACCAACCTGAGTGCAGCAGCAGTTGAGCATGGCTTCCAGAGTCCTGAGGGCCATTCCAAGCTGATCATGGATGGGCCCTGGATCCTGTTGTGGCCCTGCCTCCTGCTCTGGCCATTTTTTGAGGGCGTCATAGGGTTTGGTTTCATCCACAATGGCGCAGGTGATGCCATTCTGCTGGCCACTCCATTCTGGTTCTGCTGTCTTGGCCGCTGTGGCTCAGCTACATCTCCCACTGCCTTGACAGTCATCACCAGCATAGCATCTTTGCTATGCATTTGCGGCATCTCTGCCAGCTTTTCTACCTGTACTGCCTTCAGTTCCAGTGGCCGTTCTGCTGCTTGCACATCAGGCTTGGCTGTGAGCCCTTCAGCTGCATGCAGCAGCACAGCCTGCAGTGGTTGCAGAGATGTGCAAAGTCGCTGCCTGTGAGAGATGGTGGCCTTGCCTTGTAGTATGCTGTCGTACCATGCAATGTAGCCACGCTCTCCCGTCGTTCCTTACCAAAATGGCACGCCCAGATATGCCCTGTATTCTTGGACCTGATCGCGTTGTGGGGGCTATGCATCAGTATTGTAGAAGAGCGCTTCAACAGTGCCAACATGTTGGCTGTGCAACTGTTACAGTATGTCAGTGTATGCATCAAACGAGTATTTATAGTATGTTGTGGCCTTGACATGTGCATGTCCTGCAGACGCGGCCAGTGTCATCACCTTGCCGATCAAGGATGCAAACGGAATGGTAGTGGGAACAACCTATGTGACACCCTTTCAGGCATGTAAAACATACTCTGCAAAATTCAATACCACTCCGCTTGGGTGCGGCGTGGACCGTGCCACAAGCATCATAGTCGACTTTATAGTGGCCTTGGCTCTACTTTACTTTGTGGTTACCTATATTCTGCTGGCCCTCAAGCTTAAAGGCTACCGCAAGCAGCCATATGCCTTTGTCCAAGTTGGCCTGGTGTACAACACTCTGCAGGTATTGCTTGCCTATAAGTTGCTGCTGCCTCTGTCTAGCCAGATGCAATGTCATGATGCTTGTCATGCAAACTGCTGCAACTGTAGCCTGCTAGAGAGAGCGTCTATCACATGCACGTGGCACACGCCTTGTCTACTGCAACTGAGATTGTACTGAGTGGACATTGACCTGGGTTGAGTGAGGGACAGCGCCTGCCAGATTGGCCTCTATCAATACCTGGCTGCGCTAACACATGTGATCTCCCTAGATGCAACCAGACAAAGCTCGACTACACTGCTTGTCTTCAAAGGGGTGTTTGGCATGATGCTTCAAGACCTGAGCATGCAGTCATTTCTCACCTTCTGACTGCAATTTTGCCTGAGGATTGCATCTTATGATCTCTTCCCTTGCATCAATATGCTCCATAGTAAAGCATGTGTGCCTGATGATGCCTGTGCCAAATGGGTTGAACAACCATAATTTCAACATGAGATTGTTAAGAATGTGGTTGTGCGTGTGGCAGCTATGGCTGCGCATGGCGGTGATGAGCTTCTTCACGCTGTGCTTGGTGCTGCTGTGGCTGGTGGGGCCCGGCTGGTGCACCAGTCAGGAGTTCTCCTGGCTCGGCCTCATGCCCATGCAGGTGCGCTCACATTGCATTCCACTAACACACATGTGACAACTTGCCAAGAGGTGATTGTTGCTGCATGCATCGTAACCTGCTGCGTCAGATGCTTGGACAGCTGCTGGCCTGTTGGCTGGTCAATGCACATCAGCAAATGTGCATGCAGCATGTAGCATGTTTTACTATCACGAAAACTGAGGTTAGCGGTCAAGTGAGTGAAAAGTACACATGGTTTCTGTTGATCACCTGCATGCACCTTCAGCGTTGCTCAAATTGCCAAAGGTGGGTCCAACTTTTGCAAAAGTGGTCAGGGCTTGTGTCCTGCTTGCAGTAAGCTGTGCGTCGCTGCGTTCATATGTTGCTGAATGTTGGTCCAACATGGCTGCTACTTTGTGTCAATGCTGTTCAGATTGAGATGGTGTATGAATTGCAGATTGTGATGACAGCCAACACTGTGGTCTTGTGCTATGTGGCGTCACCTAGGACACCACAAGAGCATGCTGCTGCTTCCACGGTGGGTCACCCTTTTTGCTCACCACATGCAGTCAATTCATCAACAAGGGTGCATAAGGATCGGTATCAGCTGTTCACAGTATGTCATGCTGCAGCAGATATGGTTGCAGCACACATGCATATGCATTTTTTGGAAAACGGGTCAATGAGCAAAGCATGCAGGGCGCACAGCTGCAGCAGACGAGCCTTGCTGACATGCCTACATCTGTGTGTTCGTCTGTATGGCGGCCTGTTTGTTCATCTGTCCTGATCTATGATGAGACTTACGCGTGTGTGTTAGCACGGCTTGGTACAATGTATGCTTTGACCTTTACAGCACTTGCAGGTCTGGCTTCAAGAGTTTGCCTGGACAGAGGCAGACAAGCCTGTCAAGCTGGCAGCTCGTTCAGCCATGGTTCCTGATAACGCCAAGCTGGCCCAACAGCCCATCTTCTGTTTTGAGACCATGATGAATCTGCTGTACTGGAGCTGCTACGTATACGACCACAAGATGGTATGATAGCTACATCAGTTCTTGCTATTGGAACAGTGTCCACTTTGTCCTAAATTGAACAGGTCAGAGGGAGCCTATTTGTATCACCAGTCAATTGCCTGGTCTTCATGCGCAAGGTAGCTATCACGCTATGTACTTGCTGCATGCAGTGCAACAATTGAGCAGCCCATGTGATGATGCGTCTCTCTGCAGGAGCAGACAAACATCTCAACCTTCAAAGCAAGCAGGCCTTCAGCTGAGCAGCAAGACAAGCAAGGCAGGCAGGAGAAGCTTGAAGGCACGTCCTTCACAGCAAACACCACTCTGCACGTGGACACTGCCTTGAGTCTGTACAAGCTGACTCGGTCTCAGAGCTTCTGGGAGACCAAGCAGGACACACGCTGCTTGGTTGGCTGGGGCAACAACACCGTCGTGGTGGCCTTCAGAGGGACAGCTTCCATGAAGAATGCCCTGGCAGATCTGCAGGTTTGTCTTCTGCTTGATTGCTGGTCATGATTATTGTCATTACTCCCAATCATTTGTTTACATGCAACCAATGCAGCAAACGCAAAACAGTGTTACAGGCAAAGCACAATGATTTGTTCAATCCACTATGCCATTGCATTCACAATGGCAGCTCAGACAGCATGGGCATAAAAAGGATGTGGCTGCAATAGCCAAGCTCTGCTAGCTCAAGTCTCTGTGTGCGTTACTGAGCCAGCAAGTGCTTCAAACTGGAACTCAATGCTGGCTTGAAGTCTTTGTACATCAGTCATCTGTATCTGCTGCTCCCTACTGTCTTATAACCCCATGCCACTCTACCCACCCTCTCCATGGCCTGTAGCACTCCCAAAGGGAGTTGTTTCAACAGTAACTGAAAGGGAGCACTGCTGTAACAACTGTTGTTACAACAGTGCTCAAGGTGCTCAAGGTTCAATCCCGTGTCACTGGCTGAACTGCAACTTGTTGTGGCATCGTACAGGCTTGGAGGATTGCACATCCACCTATGAGGGGCACAACCTGGCTGGGCAGCCGCCCTCTGGTGCATGTTGGCTTCCTCAAAAGCTGGCTTGCTGGCGGCCTGAAACACAAAGTGGTCAGCCATATTCTGAAGGCTGTCCGCCAGTGCAAGCAGGAGTCCCAGGCAGATCAGCCAGTCAAGATCTTTGTCACAGGTATGCAGTTGAGCCCATTGTAACAGGTATAGATATGCGTATAAATGCATATCGGCTGTGGGTAGTGTTCAGGGGGGTCTGCATGCTCTGCACGACACTGTTGGTTGAAGAGCTGCTGCCAGGGCTGAAGCGATGGTCTGAATTTTGCAATCTGCTGGTATGGTTGCTGCAGGCCACTCTCTAGGCGGTGCCTTAGCCACTCTCGCCGCCTTTGACATCCGCAGGCATCTGTTGGACAACATGCAGAGCCATGCTGAGGTGGTGTGCTACACCTTTGCAGCACCTCGCACTGGCAACCATGCCTTTGCTCGGGAGTACAATGCCATGGTTCCTGACACCTGGAGCGTCATCAATGACCAGGTCAGCTTGAGATTTTGCCTGGTCTCCACACCAAGCCATCAGTCAAGCAAGCAGTCAAGAGCATCAGTCAAGCTTCAGTACCTTGCTCTTGAAAGCAGATCGAGGCTATACAGCCATGGTGTGTGCCAGGTCTGCATGACTGCTGCTCGGCATGCAAACTCAGCAGAGCACTGTGCCGCCCAATCTGTGCCGCTGCCTTCTTTTGTGGGTTTCTTAACCTCAATGTTTGTATGTGCATAAAGGCTTGGGGACTTTGCAGGTCTGCTGTCTGGCTGTTTACACCCAATCACAGGTTGCAGGCTTGTTAAATGACTGATACTTGTCTCTGTTGCCACCGACTGGTTTGAGCCCTGTGACGCCAGGATGTGGTGACACGTGAAGGCAAGATGTTGTTCCTGTACAAGCGGCCCGGGCAGCGTGTCATCCTGAATGCTGCCGGCCACATGATGGTGCGCCCCACCCACATGGAAGCCTCCGTCCAGAAGTCTGTGGGAGGTACATCATTCTCTGCACTTCATCAAGCGCAAGCTGCATTCCACAGTATTCTTGACCAGCCTTGACTGCCAGCATATCTCACAGAACTTTGATCAAGCAGAACTTTAGTGGGGCAGTGTCGAGACTAAAGCAAACAGGCTAGCTACAATTGGCTGGGAAGCAGGGGCCAGATATACACACCTTCTACGCTTGTATACAGCATGAAAATCGTGTGCATATACTATGCATTCCAGAATACCTTGACCTCAGGCTGCAAACTTATACTGCTATTTCCTGACTGCTTTGTAAGTGCTTCCTAGCTGACTCATCAGTAAAATTGCTGCTGTGTTCCGGTGCAGGTCAGAGTGTGCGGCATCATATGCTCACAAACTATATGCATGCAATCTTGTCAGTGGTCCTGGCGCAGTTTACGGGCTTGGGCTTTCTGGATGGCATGGAAGGCGTCATCAAGCTGGCAGAAGCCTCATCCTATGTTCAGGTATATTGACTTAACATCAAGGCTTCTATGATACGAGCTTAGGTAAGATTTATATGTTACTGGAGAGACAAACATATTGTTTCTTGTGCATCTAGCTCTGTACTACATTGTCAGGTCAACATGCAGCAGTTACTCACATATCTGTGTTGCTGTCCAATAGCTTGTGCTCATGTATAGATGTCCGCATGTGAGGTGCCATGCTGACTGGTTCAGGAATGCTGACTGCATGCTCACATCAGTGTGTCAGGGCATCACTTGCATCCTTGTCTGTTTGCAGGATATTCTGAAAATGCAGATGGGTATGAGCCTGCCTGAAATGAAAGCCTTCTGTCAAGCTGATCCTGCTGCAAAGAGTGGCCAGTCCTTGCCCGGGGCTCATCTACCCAGCAAGGGCTTTTGGCTGACCAAGCGGCCTACAGCCCCCTCCACTGCTGCAGCACCCAGTGGCAGAGCTGGCAGGCTCATACACAAGCTCTCCTTCAAGGCTCAGTCAAGCGCTTCTTCACTGCAAAGTACATCTGATGGATTCTGATTAACATTGTGGGTGATGATAGAGGGTGCAAGGGGTTGTGCAAAGTTGAGGAAGGGTGGCGGGAGAGGGATGGGGGGGGGGCAGGGGGGAGGGGGCAAAAAAAGGCTTTGTCAGCAAAAGGCTGCAGATGCTGATCAGGCAAGGGAGTTGAAGATGGGAGCGAGAGAGGGAGGGGAAGAACTGCTGTGGCAGTTGTGCTCCTGCACAATTTTTGTCATTTTGTCATTTTAATCGAGCTCTTCTGTCATCCAACAGGGTGTGTGTGTATGTGTGCAAGAGCTGGAAGACTGCTCAAAATTTGCACAAAGATGTCGAGTGATTGTAGCTGCACACAAGGTAGCATGTAGAGTTGGCTGAGCATCTGCAATGACTGTCGATCAGCATGGCATGTCTCAGGTGTGGAGTCCGTAGCTCATGCTGTCTATTTGTATATGTGTCAAGTCTGCATGCTTCCTCATGCGATACACCATTGATATACATTGCGGCTCATCATCTGGAAGTTAGCTTACTACCCATGCGTAAGTGAAGTATGTGCACATGCAGAGCGCCTTTATTTGAAATGCAGAATATGGATGTGTCCTGAATGGTTTTGCCAGTTGGTACATGTTAATGATGCTCTGTTTTGTGTCATGTTCAAGCAAGCTTTTGCTGACATGCAAGCATCTGATAGCTGAACTTGACATTGTTAGGCATTTTGCAGGTAGCATATCTAGAGCTGTTGTAGATGTTAGGCTGCAACAATGCTGTTTCATGTGGACCACATGCACACAAATTGCCCTCATACCCTTAGTACTGTAACAAGTGGCAACTATGGCCTTGCATGGCACACTGGTAGCTTGCTGTGCTGTGTGCAAGCATGAGCGGTGCACCTTGCTGTGCTGCAATGTTGTACGTGTGTTTGCATGCT
>JAABUP010001939.1_pt1 | contig 41956 bp, 44 predicted proteins | sample 5559201 | NCBI WGS metagenome assembly JAABUP01 (sample SAMN10711887, study PRJNA513373) | rock metagenome | isolation source: Antarctica rocks | place: Antarctica
TCTCGTTGACGTCAAAGACGATCACGGTCGGGGTCTGCGGCATGGCGAGCCTCCTGTGGCGAGAAGTAGTACGGCCAGTCGGCCAAGGCAACCAGGCCTTCAGGTGGCCGGGTAGCGCGGGGGACCGGTCACAGTCTGGCTATGAATTGATGATCTCTGAGGGCGCTGACGGCGGATGAGCTGGCGGTGCCTTGCGTGGCGGGCGGAGCCCGCCCTGCGGTTCGCTGTCCGGCGGTAGCTGGGGACAGGGTCCTGGCGGGTGGCAGGGGTCGTCGGGCTGGTCATGTGATGCGGCCGAAGCCGGTGAGGTCGGGCCAGTTGTAGGGCTCGAGGCGGACGACTGCTCCGGGGTGTGGGTCGTCGACCATGAGGCCGCCGCCGATGACGATGCCGACGTGGGTGGCGGTCCCCAGCTGACCCGACGGGCCCATGAAGACGAGGTCTCCCGGCCGCGGGTCGGTGACCGGCGCGGCTGTCACTTGCTGCGCTTCGGATGTTCGTGGCAGCGCGATCCCCGCTGCGGCGTAGGCGGCCTGGACCAGCCCGGAACAGTCGTACAGCGGGCCGGCGCCGCCCCACAGGTAGGGCTGTCCGAGCTTGGCGGAGGCGAAGGCGATGGCGACCCCAGCGGCTCCGGGGGCAGCGGTCCGGCCGGTTGCAGCCGGTGGTGTGGGTGCGGCGTAGCGGACCATGAGCGTCCGGATGCGGCGGACGTAGGCCTGGGTTTGGGCGTAGGGCGGGATGGCGCCGTAGCGGATGACGGCTGCGCTGCCGGCGTTGTAGCCGGCGAGCATGGTGTCCTGCCGGTCGCCGGGGACGCCGGCTAGGTCGGCAGCGAGCGCGCAGTCGTAGTGACCCTGGGTAGCGATGGCGTCGATGGGGTCGGTGGGGAGCGCGGCGCCGTCGTGGTTGGCGTCGACGCCTTGGCCGGCCCACGTGCCGGGCATGAATTGGGACAGGCCGACTGCCCCGGCCGGGCTGACAGCAGTCGGGTTCCAGCCGGACTCCTGCTCGATCTGCGCTGCGATCAGCGGTGGGCTGACGGCGGGGCAGGCGCTACCGGCTGCTTGGACCGCGGCCCGCCACTGGGCCGGGACCGAACCGGGCGCGAGCTTGCCGCCGGCTCCTTCGGCGGCGGCTACGGCGTCGGGTGGCGGCTGGGCGGCAACGCCCGCGAGGGCAACCGCAAGCGGTGACGTGACCGCGATCGAGACACCGGCCGCAAGGGTGAGCGCGGCGCGCTTCACGCGGCACCCGAGCGGTTGCCGCTCTTACCACGCGGCGGACGGCTAGTCGGTGTTGGGAGGCGGCTCGTCCACGCGGCCCGGGCGGCGGGCTCGGACGTAGTCGTCGAGGTCCTCGACGACGAAGAGCAGCCGTTTGCCGACCCGCGCGGCTGGGACGTTGTTGGCCAGTGTCTCGCTGCGCAGGTATCGGGGGCTGATCCGCAGGTAGGCGGCGGCTTCCTCGAGGGTGAGGTAACGCGATTCCGCCATGCCGGTGAGGGTAGCCGCGATCGCCTGGCTCTGCGGTTGGACACCGCATGCCTCCTGTCATGTCGTGAAGCTGCTTGAACATGCTGCTGCCGCCTCCTGCCGCGTCAACGTACGCCTGTGTAAGCGCATGCCGCGTGCTGCCGATGTAACGTCCCACACCGAGGTGGCTGGGCGTGACCCAGGGCGGACAGCAAGGGCCGCCGCACGCCAGCCGCTGAGGAGGAGAGCGACATGGCTCAGGCAGACGTAGTGCTTGCCGGCAGCGGCAACATCGGCACAGTCATCGGCGGGGTCTCGCCGGGCTGGGGACCGTTCGGGGCGCTCGGCCGGAGCGCCACGACAGTGATCGACCTGACGATGGCCGTGGTCCTGGTCATCTGCTTCGGGGTCGCGATCGTCGGTGCCGCCAAGCAGCGGGTCGGCTCGAGCGGGCGCAACTCGATGCACAGCGAGGAAGGCAAAGGCCTGCTGATCAGCGGCCTGGCTGGTGCGTTCATCGTCGGCTCGCTGGCGACCGTGTTCACCGTCATCTACGGCATGTCGATCTAGGTCTGCCGTGCTGACACCGACACCGGTTCCTGATCCGGCGGCCCTCGTCCCACTACCGGGCGCCGGCTACCTCCAGCTGATCGCCCTCGCCCTGGGCGTCGTCCTCGTCTGGCTAGTCCTCGAGCGCCGCCGCCGCCGGGCCCAGGTCCGTGACCGCTGGCGGTGGGAGCTCGCCTACTGGCACCTGCTGGCGACCGCGACCTGCCCGCTGTGCGGGTCCCGGATGGAGCCCGAGCGCACCGCTGCAATACACGAGGCAAGTAGAGGAGACCTGACGTGATCAGCCTTGGGGATCAGCTGCATACCCGAGTACCGGGCGGCGCCCAAGCCCGTGTGGGCCGGTCGTCACGACGGCCGGTGCTCATCGGCGCCGGCCTGGCTGTCCTGCTCGCCGGCTCACTGCTCGGGGCCTACCGCGCCGGTGGCGGCACTGACGCCGGCCAGGCTGTCCGGCCGGCCGGGGTCGTGCCGCCCGTCACGACCCCGCGGGAGATCTCGCCTGCCGGGACCGGGGGTCTGCAGCTGGTGGCGGGTGTCCCGGTCGGCTACAGCCACACCGAGGCCGGTGCCATCAGCGCAGCGACGAACTACGCGATCGCCTACGGCGGGCCGGCCATGTTCGTGCCGGCGAAACGCCGCGCAATCGTCGACGCCACGACCGACCCGGCGGTGTGGGCGACCCAGCAGGCGCAGCAGGCTGCGCTCTACAGCGCGACGGCGGACAAGTTCGGTCTGGACCAGCAGGGCCGGCCCACCGCTGCCGGCGTCGAGTTCGTCGCCCGCGAGCTGCCGGTCGGGGCCCGCCTGGTCGCCTACACCGCGGGCACCGCTGTCGTCGCCGTCTGGGAGGACGGCCTGGTCGGCCTGGCCGGTATCGGAACCACCCGGCCGGTGCAGGAAGGGTGGGGCACGACGACTGTCACGCTGCGCTGGGCGGCTGGGGACTGGAAGTGGACCGCGGGGAGCTTCACACCCGGGCCGACCCCGATCATCGGGGTGCAGACACCGTCTGACCCGCAGACCATCGCGGACGCCGTCGACCAGTTCGCGGGGTTCTCCTATGCCCGGCTCTAGCGCCTGCTCGCTGCTGCCGGGGATGCTGGGCGGGGGCTGCCGACTGGCCAACGGCGCCAGCGCTGCGGTGAGCTTCGCCGCCGACCCCCTCGGGGCAATCGCCGCGGCGTGCGCGAAGGCCACCGGGTGGATCTGGGGTCAGCTCGCGGCGGCGATCAACGCCACGACACAGGTCGACTTCACCAACCCGGGCTTCCTGAACACCTACGCGCTGGTGTTCGCAGTCTCCAGCGTCCTGGTCGTCCTGCTTTGGCTGGGCGCCGCCGCCAAACGGGTTGTGCGCGGCGTCGGCGCCGGGCAGGCGGCCAGCGAAAGCGTCGGCTTCCTCGCGCTGGCTGTCGCAGCGTCCGCGATGGCCCCGGCGGTGCTGGTGCTGCTCATGGGCCTGGTCGACGCGGCGACAGCTGGGCTGGCCGGCGGCCTGGGCCCAGACGCCGCACGGTTCCTGACCGGAGCCGGCAACACGCTTGCCGCGTCCGGGTCGACCAGCGGCGGCCCGGTGGTGCTGATCGTCGGCGCCGTCATCGGCCTGCTTGTCGGTGTCCTGCTGTGGGTCGAGCTGCTGCTCGCCGCGGCAGCGATCTACGTCGCCGCCGTGTTCGGCCCGCTGGTGTTCGCCGGCCTGGTCGACCGGGCCATGTGGGGCCACGTCCGCAAGTGGGCCGCCCTGGTGGTGTCCCTGGCGCTGGTCAAACCGGTCGTCGTCGTCGTGCTCGGCCTCGCCGCCGGGCTCGCCGGCTCCGGCAACCCTGGCGACACCTTCTCGAGCGTGCTGACAGCGATCGCGCTGCTGCTGCTGTCGGTTGTCGCATCCTTTGCGGTCTACCGGCTGGTGCCGTTGGCCGGTGACGAGCTGGGCCAGCTCCATGGCGCCCGCAAAGCGGTGCAAACGTCCGGACCGGCGGCGGCCGTGCCTGGGCCGGCGACCATCGCCAGCCAGGGCATCGCCGCGCACATGCGGACCTCCGCCGCAGGCTCGTCGGGTGGCAGAACCGGCACGCCGGCAGCAGCGCCGACCGGGCCCGCACCGCGGACGCAACCCCCGCGGCCCACGCCGCCCAGCCAGCCGGTGCCCCCCAGCCGGCCCACGCCGGCTCCCGCAGCCCCCGGAGGAACCCCATGACAGCGACCAGCGATATCCCCCGCCGGGCGTTCACGTTCGGCGCCGCCCGGCACACCGGCCTGATCGGCAAGCGCGACACCGGCGAGCTGCTGGTCCTGGGCGCAGGGGGATTGCTCGCCGTCGCCATGCCGCTGCTGCTGCCTTTCCTGGCCCTGAAGGTGCTGGGGCTGATCGCGCCGCTGGCCCTGGCCGTCGCCGTCGTGTTCGCCCCCTACCGGCCGCGGGGTAGCCGGGCGCCTCGGCGGACGTTCTACCGGTGGGCGGAGCCGTCCCGGACCTACCGGCGGACCCTTCGCACCCAAGGGGGCCGGTGGCGTTCCTCGGCCCGTGAGGCCGGCGTCAACCTGGACGGCACAGAACCCGAGATCGGGCTGCCGCCGGGGATCAGCCGGCACTCGTGGCTGACGGCCACGGTGCGGATCGGCGGCCAGGAACGGGAAGCGGCGGTGTTGCTGCACCAGGACAGGCGCTGCCTGACCGCGGCGCTGGAGGTCGAGCCCTCCGGGCTGGGTCGCCTGGACTACGCCGACCAGGTGGCGCTGCTGGACGTGTTCGGCCGCTCAGTGCTCAACACCCGGGCAACGGCCCCGGCTACGGCAAGCGGCTGCAGATGCTCGCCAGGCAGCTGCGCTCCGATCCGCAGGCGAACGCCCGCGACGTTGCCGTACGCGGCGATGAGACGGCCGCGGGCTGGCTCCGGGAGTCTTACGACGAGCTGCAGGGCCAGCTGTCGACATCGGCCGAGCAGCACCGCTACTGGGCTGTGCTGAGCCTGGACTACACCCCCGACCTGGTCATGGAGGCTGAAACGTTCGGCGCCGGTGACCAGGGGCTTGCCCACGTCGTCGGCCGCGAGCTGGAGGCCCTCGCGTTGCGGCTGGTCGACGCGCGGCTGCCGGTCGCCGGCCCGGTCGGGGTGGCGGCCCTCGCCTCGGTGATCCGCAACGCCTACAGCCCGGACCATCCCCTGGACACCCGGACCGGGATGCGGCGCAACCGGGCGTGGCCGCAGGAGCTCGACGCCCACGCCGAGGATGAGGTCGCCTGCCGGATGGCGCAGGGCGCCGCGTGGCATCACGCCACCGCTGCCGTCGTCGCTTGGCCCCAGACCCCGGTGGGGGTCAACTTCCTGGCCCCGCTGTTGGTGCAGATGCCTGACGTGATCCGCACCGTGTCCGTGGTTTTCACGTTGGAGGCCAACGACCGGGCGCTGCGCCGGCTGCTGGCTGAGACGACCGATGACCAGGCCGAGGGTTCCCGTTCGCGCAAGCTCGGCCGGGTTGAGGACCCGCGGGAGAACCGCCAGTCGGCGCAGACGACGTCGCGGGGCGATGAGCTGGCAGCCGGCGCAGCCGGCGCGGGCCTGGTCGGCTACCTGACCGTCTCGGCCCGCTCGCCCGATGAGCTGCGCCGGCTGCGCCGCGACGTGGAGGCCAAAGCCGGCTCGGCGTTCCTGGTCATCGAGTGGTGTGACCGTGAGCAGGCCAGGGCGTTCGCGACCACCCTGCCGCTGGCTGCTGGGAGCGCGGCGTGAGCGCGTTCGCCGGCCTGGTCACGTCCGCGGTTCGGGCACCTGGCGTGCTGCTGCGCGGTCGGCCAGCCACTGTGCGGCGCCCGGCCTATGTCGCCGCCAGCACCGCCCAGGCGGTGTACCTGCCGGCCGCGGCGCCCGGGCTCGGCACCTCCGGGGTGATCATCGGCCGCGAGCTGTACTCCGGGAAGGCGTACATCTACTGCCCCTTCTGCCAGTACGGCGACGCCCTGCCCGGGCCGAACATGCTGGTCCAAGGCGAGACCGGCAACGGCAAGAGCGCGCTGGTCAAGTCCTACGCGTTCCGTCAGGTGCGCTTCGGCCGTCAGGTCGTCGTGTTCTCCACCAAACGCCAGAACGACGAGGCCGAGGAGGACGAGTGGGCCGCCGGCACCCGGGCGGTCGGCGGCGTCGTCGTCACCTTCCGGCCCGGCGGCGGCGGATCCAGGATCAACCCGCTGGACCCGGCGATCCCCGCCCACCTGCAGCTCTGGCTGGTCCGCACAATAGTCGAGGCGTCCGCGTCGCCGCTGAGCGAAAGGGCGCTCTACGCGCTCCAAGCAGCACGCAAGGCCGCGGTGACCAGCGCCGGCCGCGGCCGCCGGGTGCCCACGCTGCCCGACGTTGCAGCAGCGTTGCTGACGCCTACGGCGGCGGCTGCTGCCTACGCCTTCCCGGACTACCCGCCGCAGGAGGGGGTCCGCCAGCTCGTCGAGGTCGGCCGCGACGTAGCGCTTGCCTTGGGCCGGCTGTGCGACCCGGCCGGTGACCTGGCCGGCATGGTCGACGGCCCGACCCGCATCGTGCTGGCTGGCGGCAGCCGCGGCGGGCTGCCGGCGCTGCTCGCCGCCCCGGCCGTCGACATGGACCTGTCGCGGGTGAACGCGAACAGCGCAGCACTGCCGGTCGTCATGTCGGTGCTGGGGACCTGGCTGACTCACGCCTGGCTCCGGGCGGATGGCGTCAAGCGGCTGCTGGTCGTCGAGGAGGCGTGGTACCTGCTCGACTCGCCGTCGATGAGCGCACTGTTCGAGCAGCTGCTCAAGTTCGCCCGCGGTCTCGGGTTGTCGATGGTGGCCGTGATCCACCACCTCAGTGACCTGTCGGCATCGGTCGAGAGCGAGGCGCTGCTGAAGATGGCCTCGACGAGGGTCATCTATCAGCAGAAGGCCGGTGAGGCGCAGGAGACCGGCCGGCGGCTCGGGCTACCGGCGTGGGCGGTGGAGACGATCCCGCTGCTTCAGCGCGGCTGCGCCGTCTGGGACGTGGCCGGCGCCGTCTCGGTGGTCCAGCATGTGACGACAGTTGCGGAGCGTCAGGTGGTCTTCAGCGACTCGGCGATGACCGCGTGAGCAGCGGGCAGGCCCGGGTCGGCGCGTCCGGTCCGGCGTCCTGGTGGCCGCTGGTCGTCATCGCGTCGGTGATGGCTGCCGCTGGCTTCGTCTGGCTCACCGCCGGCCTGGCGGGGTTGCTGCTGGGCGCCGGCTGGCCCGCTGGCGGCCTGGGACAGTCGGGCCTGGTGCTGCGGGCACCTGCCGGCGAACATGGCTGACCCTCGCCGTGCTTGGCCGGCAAGAGTGCAGGCCGGGCTGCCGGGTCCGGTTGGTTTCTACGCCATCGCTAGTGTCCTGCTCGCCTTGGTCGTTGCCGTGGCCGTCGCCGTTGCCGTGTGCGCCAATCCCGTCACCCCCAGCAGCTTGCTGGCCGGGCCCGATGGGCGACGAAGCGGGACCTGCGGGCCCTGGTCGTCGACGAGGACCCGGCGACCCGGCCGGGTCGGATTGCCCTCGGCCGAGCCGACGCCAGCGGCCGGCAGCTCGCCGCCGAACCGCGGCACAGCGTGGTGGTCCTTGGCCCCACCGGGTCAGGGAAAACCGTCTCGGTGGTGATCCCGACACTCGAGGGATGGACCGGGCCGGCGGTCGTGACGAGCGTGAAACCCGACGTGCTGGACGCGACCGAAGGCGCCCGCAACGAGATCGGCGCGGTCTACGTCTATGACCCGACGCGCTCCACCGGCCGGCCGTGTTCGACCTGGTCTCCGCTGGCGTCCTGCACGACGTGGACCGGCGCCTCGCAGATGGCGGGCTGGCTGACCGCAGCTGCCGGGGCGAGCAACGGCGGCGACGGCTCGCATGAACGGTTCTGGACGCCGCTGGCGCGAAAGCTGCTGGCCCCGCTGCTGTTCGCAGCTGGCGCTACCGGTCTGGGCATGAGCGACGTGGTCAGGTGGATCGACACCCAGGAAGACAAGGAAGTGACTGGACTTCTCGAGGAGTTGGGGGTCCTCGAGGCTGCGAACGCGTTCATCGCGAGCCGCAAGAGGCCGGGTGACACCCTCGGCAGCGTCTACGCCACTGCGGAGGCGGTGCTGGACTGCTATACCGACCCCGACGTGGCAGCTTCAGCGGAGAGCTGCGAAATCGACCCGGCAGCCCTACTCGACGGGGACGGAACCTTGTACCTGGTGGCCCCCACGCATGCGCAGGACCGGCTACGGCCGCTGTTCGAGGCCCTCGTCATGTCGGTGGTGCGTGAGGCGCAGAACCGCGCTCAGGTCGGACGGCCGTGCGACCCCGGTCTGCTGCTGCTGCTCGACGAGGCAGGCAACGTCGCCCCGCTGCGCGATCTGCCGTCGATCGCATCAACCGGGCGCGGTCAGGGCATCCAGGTCGTCTCCGTTTGGCAGGACCTCGCGCAGCTGACCGACCGGTACGGCCGGCTTGCCTCAACCGTCGTCAACAACCATCGCGGCAAGCTGGCACTGTCGGGGATCACCGACCTCGGAACGCTGGATTACCTGTCCAAGCTGCTCGGCGAGCAGGACGTGGACCGGGTCAGCGTCACCGACCAGGCCGGCGGCGGCCATTCGACCTCGCGCAGCCAGCAGCGCGAGCGGCTCGCCCCGGCCGACGTGCTGCGTCAGCTGCCGCTCGGCTCCGGCGTGCTGGTCTACGGCAGCCTGCCGCCGGCCCGGGTGCGATTCCGCCTCACCGATGACTCAAGGCTTGAGCGCAGTGCGCGGCACGACCGGCCGACTGGAGGACGCGATGGACAAGCTGCTGCTAACGCCTGAGGACGCTGCGCGTGCGCTGAGCATCGGCCGCAGCAAGGTCTACGAGTTGCTCCGCGGGGGACAGCTCGACTCGGTCCTGATCGGCGCGAGCCGACGGATCCCCACGGACGCACTGGTCGCCTTCGTTGCGGCTCAGCGCCGGCCAACCGGCTAGGAACGGGGAGTTCGCATGGCAAGCGTGGCAACGTGGCTCAGGCTGCGGCTGTGGGCCCACAACCCTGGGCTACCGCGGGCACTGGGCGACCCGGAGCTGGCGCTACTCAACCACTCTCAAAGCCCTGCGCAAGGCGCTGGAGCAGTGGCACCACGACACCAATGGCGGGGGAGGTGGTACCGATCGTGCCCGCTGGCGACTGGCGGTTCGCTGGACGCGGCTACCGAACCCCGGCGATGCGTGGCTGGCCGAGACCGCTGGCGTCGCAAGCGCCCACCAGAAGCGTGCGGCACGCGCGGCCGTCCGAGCCGCCGTCGACCTTCTCGACCGGTGCAGTGCCTGACCCGATCCCCCAGAGTCCCGTCGTTGGAGAAATCCCGAAGGAGGTCTGCGATGGAACGTCTACTGCTCACCCTCGATGAGGCTGCGACTGCCCTGAGCGTCAGTCGATCCAAGCTGTATCAGCTGATCCGCACCGGTGTGGTTCCCTCGGTGCGGATCGGTGGCTGCCGGCGCATCGCGGTCGGAGATCTGTCGAACGTCGTTGCCAAACTCAGGACACTGCACGACGACGCGGCCTGAGGAAGGCACGGCGATGGCGACCCGCAAAGCTGGCAAGCGCGGCAACGGCGAGGGATCGATCTACCAGGACGCCGACGGCCGGTGGCGCTCCGTCGTCGACCTGGGCTACCGGGACGGCCGCCGCCGCCGCAAGTACCTGTCCGGCCGGACCCGCGCCGACGTGGCAGGCAAGCTGCGGCGCGTCCTCGACGAGCACGAGGCCGGCGCCGAGATCACGACCGACGGGCACTCCCCCACGTTGGAGAGCTGGCTGGATCACTGGCTGACCACCATCGCCGCCCCGCGGCTGCGGCCCAGCACCCTGGCGACCTACCGGGGGTACGTCCGGAACCGGATCGCACCCGAGCTGGGCAAGCGCCGGCTGGACAAGCTGCAGCCCGAGCATCTGGAAGCGTTCTACGTTCGCCTCGGCGAGGCCGGGCTGAAGCCGGCCAGCATCCTGCAAACCCACCGGATCCTGTCTCGATCCCTGAAAGTGGCCCTGCAGCGCGGCAGAGTGCGCCGCAACGTCGCCACGCTCGTCGAGCCTCCCTCGGTGCACCGCGAGGAGGTCCGGCCGCTGTCCACCGAACAGGCACGAGCCATCCTGTCCGCTGCACACGGCCAGCGGAACGCCGCACGCTGGTCAGTCGCCCTCGCCCTCGGACTGCGCCAAGGCGAAGCGCTCGGCCTGGCCTGGGATGCCGTCGACCTCGAGGCCGGGACGCTGACCGTCCGCCAAGCACTTCAACGCCGGGCCGGAGGTGGGCTGGTGCTCGTACCACCGAAGTCACGGGCCGGACGCCGCGTCGTTCCCATGCCGGCGCAGCTCGTCGACGCCCTGAAGAGCCACCGTGCGGCCCAATCGGCAGAGCGACTCGTTGCCGGCTCCATGTGGGTCGACAGCGGCATGGTGTTCGCCACGGTGACGGGCAAGCCCCTCGATCCACGAGCAGACCATCGCCAGTGGCAAGCACTGCTGCGATCAGCCGACGTGCCGCCGGCCCGACTCCACGACGCCCGGCACACAGCAGCGACCCTCCTGCTGACTCAAGGCGTACCGGCGCGGGTCGTCATGGAGCTGCTCGGCCACTCGCAGATCACTCTCACGCTTGGGACCTACAGCCACGTCTCACCCGAACTGTCCCGCGACGCCGCCAAGCGGATGGGCGAGGCCCTCTGGGCATAAGCGGGCCCCGTCGCTCTGGCCTGCTGTGCAGGAGACGGAGGACACTCTCGACCCGGAGAGGACAGGGGTCGGTGCTGACCTTGAACCAGGTCCGGCAGTCCCTTACAGGACGTGAACACCGACGAGGCAGGCGACGCCGCCACCGTCAATGTCCAGCTCGCCGATAGGCGCCCGGTGACTCCGTCACCGTCCAGAGGGGGACGACCACGTGCCAGTGTCCGGCGTCTGTAAGGCACGCATCACTTCAGGGATGCTGCCAGATCTCGTCAGGCTGATTAACGAGCAGGGCTCCACCCGTTCCGTAGCGCTCCACCCACAGGAGAAGAGTGGGCCTTTCCCCTTTCACGAGAGCGCGAAGTTCAGACGCAACAGCTGGCAGGAGATGCAAGGGAACCACGCGCGAACGTTAGCGGGATCAAGAAGGCGCCCGGCGACTTACTGTCCCGCTGGCCGCTCGAGGGTCGACTTGAGCCAATCGTTGCGCTGCTCCAAGAGGCGCTGCATGTACCCGGTCAGCACGAGCCCGTCTACGGCGCGGCCGACGAGACCCATCGGAGAACGGAAATCGACTCGGTCGACCATCCTGGTTGCGCTAAGCCCGAGCGGTTCGAAGATGTGCTCGTGCCACCACCGATCAAAGGGGCCTTTCACTTGCTCATCCACGAAGCGGGTAGGGCGAGAGTAGGCACTGCTGTGGGATGTCATGCGAAACGGAAGTCCGAAGTGACGCGCCTGCCAAGTGACGGTGTCGTCGGCCGCCATCGTCCCGTGGGTGACGCCACCGACGGCCCGTCCTGCTGACCTCCCCATGGACGCCGTGTGCGCGTCGACGCTGAGGGACAGTTGAAAGCAGTCGTCGATAGGAGCGGCTATCGCGGTGATAAGCGTAATCTGCGGCATAGAGGATCATCTCACTTTCATCGAGGCCAGGCCAGGCTAGGGCGTGACGTCCTCTCATCCGCGAACAGGGACCCGTCCTGCCTCCAGGCGCCGATCCCGAGACAAGAACTTCGAGGGGCCGTCACGAGGCAGGCCGAGCCATTCTTTGAGGTGCCGTCCAAGGAGCCCGGAAGCGACGAGGGTCTGGTCGACGTGAACAGAGTCACCTCTGCCTCTAAGCCGCTGTCAACGTAGGTGATCTCCGACCAGGCGTCGGGTGGAGCTCCTAGCCCGTTACTGATAACGACGGGTGCGCCCGACCCGTCGTTGCGCCACATCTTCAGGTCGGTTTCGTCGAAGCCACGGACCCGTTCACGATCCATCTGTCGCCTAGACGCCTGGAACTGGCTCGACCTACTCGACCTCTAAGAATCACAGCTGCCGAAGGCGGCTGGCGCCGTCACTACTAAGACTGCGCCTCTCGGTAGCTGGCTTTACCTTATTGCGGATAGTTGTCGTGCTCGGTCCACGCGGAGACCGTAGGCTTGGGCAGTCATAGCGATAACACCGCCGAGCAGGCCACAGTTCGATATGAAAGCTCTCCGATGTTGGGCCTTTGCGAAAACGTCTGTATCCCGCCAGAAGCTGTGCACGATGAGCGTGGTGCTTGCGAGGGATCCAGCCAGGACCACGCCTCCTGCCACCGGCGCGATGCTGGTACCGACGGCGAGCCCGCCTGCCAGCATGGCGCCCGCCGCTGCCCGGGTAAGCAGTTCTGGCCGGGGAAGTCCCGAGCGCCGAGCGAACTCTGGCAGCGGACCGGGCGCTGTCAGAGCCTGCCCTGCCCCAACGATAAATGGCACTGACAGCAGAAATCGACCAACTATGACTGCGCGGTCAGCCGTAGACGGCGATGGCATGGTCTGTCCTTTCGTTGATCGCGGCTTGAGTTGAGCTCCGGCGGCCAGAGCAGTCCATCGTCGAGGACTGCGTGGGCGTGCTGGTACCACTGCAGGGCGACAAGTGAGCGAGGTTCTCAGTCTCGGGTCGGGACAGGTTGGAGATCGTTCATGGGGACGCCGCGGGCGCTCTCGGCGACACGCATGTGAGTTCGCGTCTGTCCAGTTGCGCACGAGCGCAGCGAGGGCTCATTGAGCCTCCAAGTCGCAGAGGCGGGAGAACTGCGTAACCCGCCAAGTGAATGTAGCTAGCCCAGAGTCTTGCTACCAACCATAGTAGGTAGTACGGTCCAGTCAACGGAAGCCAGTCCAGTAGACGGAGCCACGATGCCCACCATGCCCACTCACCCGACAACCGCCTCCTCCCAGCCCAGATCGGGGATCGCGCGGCTGACGGGACTTCCGACCGGCCGGCGGGCTCGGCATGGCGGCCTCATCGCGCTGACCGCGGCTATGACGGTAAGCCTCGGCCTGACAGCGTGCTCGTCGAAGTCATCGAGCTCAACCACCTCGTCAAGCAGCTCCGCGGGTGGATCAGCAGGCTCCTCCGGTGCTGTCGCTGATGCCACGGCCCTGGTCGCTACGCTTCGCTCTCCGTCCAACATGTTTGTGGCGCCAGGGCCGGCCTTTGATGCGAAGTCGATGCGGGGCAAGTCGCTGTGGTACGTCGCCCTTTCGCAGTCGATCCCCGTTCTGGCGGTCGAGCAGGGCGGCATTCGTCAGGCGGCTGACGCGCTGGGGATGAGCCTGAAGATCTGCGACGGCAAGTTTCAGCCCGCTACCGCTGCCGCGTGCGTCAACTCGGCCGTGTCCTCGGGCGCCGCCGGCGTCATTATGGACAGCGTTACGACACCCAGCGTCAGCACGGCGATCACGAATGCCACGAGCCACAAAGTGCCGGTGCTGGCTGTTTCAGCACTCGGCACGAACAGCAACAGCGTCAGTTACGGCACCAACGGTGACGAGCGGTCGGAGGCGGTTGCGGCAAACTGGATCATCGCTGACTCGAAGGGTAAAGCAAAGGTTCTTGGCACGAAGGTGCAAGACGACACCGGCGCAATCAATGACATAGAGACCGGCAGTAAACCCGAGTTTGCAAAGTGCCCGGACTGCAAGACCGTTACTGCGACGTATACGAGCGGGACGGTGACCGGCGTACCTTCCCTGGTCAGCTCGACCCTGCTGAGCAACCGCGACGTCACCTATGGCTTTCCACAGTTCGACTTCCTGGTTCCCCTGTTCAAGGCGGGTGTCCAGACAGCTGGCCTCACTGCCAAGATGAAGATCGTCAGTACCAACTCAGTGCTGAGCAGCATGCAGCTCGTGAAGAGCGGCGGGCAGGCCGCCGACATCGGCTCGAACCGAAACTATTCGGGTTGGCTGTCGATGGACAGCCTGCTTCGCATGCTCAAGGGACTACCCGTACCCACTAAGTCCGAGATCCCTATCCGCGTGTTTGACTCGACCAACATCGGAAGCGTCCCGTTGACAGACCAGGCGGCCAGCACCGGGGAGTGGTTTGGACCACTGGACTACCAGAAGAGCTTCCAGCACCTGTGGGGCCTGGGCTAGTCAGCCCAGGGCTTTCAATGACGACGACAACGGCCGCGCCAGGGGCACGGCTGGAAATACGCGGGGCGTCCAAGACCTTCGGCTCGCGGGCGGTGCTGCGCAACGTACATCTGGCGATTGCACCTGGGGAGATCCACGGTGTTGTTGGGCAGAACGGCTCCGGCAAGTCCACCATGGCGAAGATCATCTCGGGCTATCATTCGCCGGACGCGGGCACCGAAGTGCTCGTGGACGGAGCCAGTCTGCACCTACCGGTCCGGCTTACTGACCTGCACGCCGCTGGCGTCTCCATCGTGTACCAGGACCTGGGGCTATTGCCGCACCGCAACGTCGTTGCCAACGTGCGCATCGGTGCGGTACGGGGGTCCTCGATTCTGCGGCGGGTCGACTGGCGCCACGAGGCCAGCATTGCGTCCGCCAGCCTTGACCGGCTGGGCTTCGCTGCCGAGCCCTCGACGGCCATTGAGGACCTGACGCCTGCGGACAAGGCCCGGGTAGCCATCGCTCGGGCACTTCAGGAGCGGGTACCCGGTCGTGGCCTGATCGTGTTCGACGAGTCCACTCGGGCACTGCCCGAAGACGCCCTGACCGAGTTCTACGCCGTCATCCGAACGCTGGCCACCGAAGGCACCTCCATCCTCATCATCGGTCACCGGCTCAGCGAGATCTTGGAGCACTGCGATCGCGTCTCGGTGCTGCGCGACGGCGAGTGCGTTGCGACTGGTCTCCCCACGGCCGGTCTGTCCGAGGCGGAACTCGCCTCGATCATGCTGGGGCGTGACCTCGCCCAACTCAGTTTCCCGAGCTGGCAGGCGTCGGCCGGCGAAGCGGCAGAGGTAGCGGACCTGCAGGGACCGGGCCTGAAAGCCCCCCTTCACCTGCGACTGGCCTCAGGGGAGATCGTGGGGCTGGCAGGGTTGCCCGGGTCGGGGTATGAGACCGTCCCCTACCTGCTCAGCCGAGCCACGCCGGCAACCGGCGGTCGGCTGAAGCTCGGCACCGACGTGATCGACTTGACCACGTCGTCGCTCGCCTCCATGCCGAGGCGCGGCGTTGTGCTGATCCCGGAGGAACGGCTACGCGAGGGGCTGTGCTCCGATCAGAGCGTGCAGGCAAATATCGCGCTGCCCTGGCTTGAACGGCACGGCCGCCGATGGTGGATCGGACGGGGCTGGCAACGCCGAGAGGCCCAAGCCGTCATCGACAGCCTGCATGTCGTTCCACGCGACTACAGCCTGCCGGTCGGTCGGCTCAGTGGCGGCAACCAGCAGAAGGTCCTGCTTGGGAAGTGGCTTTCTGGTCGGCCGAAACTGTTACTGCTGCACGAACCGACTCAGGCCGTCGACATCCAGGCGCGCCAAGACATTCTGGAGGCCGTCCACCGGGTAGCCCGAGCGGGGACTCCAGTTGTCATGGCCTCGAGCGAAGCCCCGGATCTGGCTCTGCTGTGTGACCGGATCCTGATCTTCCGCGACGGAGTGGTCGACGCCGAGCTTGCCGGCCCGTGCGACCCCCGCGACGTCCTCGACACCATCTACCGACGAGGGGCCGACCATGACTAGCGAATCCCAGACGAGCGCTCAGGTGACCCTGCCGATGTCGGATCAGGCGGACGGTCACGACAACCCGCGAACGCCCGGCGCCCGGCGCCCGCCGGCCAGATTCGCCCTGCGGCAGTTGCTGTCCAGAGGATCGCTGCTCATTACCTGGGCAGTGTTGATCGTCATCTTCGCGGTGACCTTGGGCGGGAAGTTCCTGCAGACCGGCACCTTCCAGACAATCTTCAGCTCTCCGGTGGAGCTGATCTTCTTGTGCCTTGCCCTGGTCGTCACCTTTGCTGTCGGGGAGTTCGACCTGTCGGTCGCCTCCCTGATGGGCATCGCCGGGACGCTCGTCGCCCTGCTCACTGTGAAGCACGGCTTCGACCCCTGGGTAGCAAGCGCCATCGCGATCGCGGTCGCCGGGGCAGTTGGCCTGCTCAACGGGGTTCTCGTCGTGGTGCTGGATGTCAACCCCATCGTTGTGACCCTCGGTGTCGGTACTGCCGTCACCGGCGTGGCACTGTGGATCACGAACCTGAATACCATCAACGGGCTCCCGGCGAGCTTCTCCCAGGTCGCCATCAACGGCGTCGGCGGCATTGCCGTGTCGTTCTTCTACGGGCTGGTGCTCACACTGGTGCTCGCGTACGTCCTAAACGCGACACCGCTTGGGCTGCGGATGTCCTTTGTGGGCGCCAACCGCGAGGTCGCCCGGCTGGCCGGTGTGCGCGTGGACCGCATCCGGCTCGGCTCCTATGTAGCATCTGGTCTGATATCCGGTCTTGGCGGCGTAATCCTAGCGGCCACCTTGGGCGGCTTCGACCCAGCATCCTCGCCCAGCTACTTGCTGCCCGCGTTCGCAGCGGTTTTCCTCGGTACGGCGGCAATCCAACCGGGCAAGTTCAACGCCATTGGCGCCTTCATCGGAATCTACTTCCTGCAGACAGGCATCGTCGGGTTGCAATTGGCCGGCCTGACGGGCTTCATCGAAGACCTCTTCTACGGCGGCACGCTAGTCGTCGCCGTAACCATTTCGACCATCGTCCGGCGTAGGGCCGACCATTAGCTCAGGCGCAGGGACCCAGTAGGCCAGGTGCCAGTAGGCCGGCTGCTGGGAGCATTGAGGTGAGGCCCGCTGACAGGCCGTTGATCGTGCGCCGCACTGACGCAGGTGGCTGGCCGGTCGGAGCGTCGATCTGGTTACCGCATAGCGCTTGGCAGAGGACGCGGTCTCGCCCGAGCGTCGAGGGGCAGCCTGTTGTCGGGCACCACCCGTAGTCAGTGATGGGATGAGCGTGGAGATAGATCTTTTTTCAGACGGTATGTTCGGTGACCCCTAGCCGGCCTACCGACTCCTTCGTGATGAGGCCGAGGCAGTCAAGGTGCAACCGCTGGGTGCCTGGGTTGCGGCACGACACGAGACTGCGCGGTTTGTACTAGAACGCCACGACCTGTTCTCCTCGGCCGCCGGTGTCGGTTTCAATGACGAATTCAACGAGGCGCGCCGCGGCACCGTTCTAGCCAGTGACCCACCAGAGCACGACCAACTGCGGCGAGTACTCTCGGAACAACTCGCCCCGCGCAACCTCAGGCACCTCAGAACCGATATTGAGCGGCAGGCAGAAGAACTTGTTGCGGAAATGGTCCACCGGCGCAGCTTCGACGGTGTCAAAGACTTTGCCGCTCGCTTTCCACTGTCTATCGTTGCCGACTTGATAGGCGTCTCCAACGCAGGGCGCGATCGCCTACTAGACTGGGCAGACGGCGCCTTCAACACCTTCGGCCCAATGAATGCCCGAACCATAGCGTTAGCTCAGCGGTTTCTTGAACTCAGAACCTATATGGCCGAGTTTGCCGCTCGCGAGAACCTCCTCCCCGGAAGTATGGGCCATGCCGTCTACGCCGCCGTAGATCGGGGAGAGATCGACCCCGGCCAGGCCTTGCCGCTGATGGCGGCGTACCTGACGGCCGGCATGGACACCACCATCAACTCCATCAGCAACGCTCTTTGGCTGTTTGGTCTCTTTCCCCACGAATGGGAAAAGTTGCGTCGTGGAGAGTTGAGCCCGGCGGCCGCCTTCAATGAGGTGCTGCGTTTCGAGTCGCCGGTCTACGTCTTCGCCCGGACCGCGACCCGCGACGTCGCGTTCGGTCAGGTGACCGTCCCGGAGGGATCACGGGTCGCCGTGCTGTACGGCTCTGCGAATCGCAACGAGAGGATGGTCTCACGCGGAGTCGTTTGACGTGAGCCGGCACGCGGCTGATCACCTCGGATTCGGGTATGGGATTCACGGCTGCGCCGGGCATGGGCTCGCCCGTTTGGAGGCTCAGGCGCTGTTGGCTGCGCTGGTCCGGCAAGTGGAACGCATCGAGGGGAGCCAGCCGGTGCGGCGGCTGAACAACGTCATACGCGGCCACGAGAGCCTCTCGGTAACGCTGGTTCCTGCTTGAGCCGTACCGCAGGGGGCCAGCTGCACGGCACTCAAGGGGCCTCCGGAGTGAGCCCGTAACCCTCGGCACAATCGACTTGCCTTCTCCTGGGTCGGCCGTGTCTCGGGATACACCGCCGACTACCCTTTTACTACCTACTCTAGTAGGTCTTAGAGTGTGGTCACCCGTTCTCGCAGGAGGTGTGGTGCCCGCACCGGTAGCCCGAGCCGACTCGGGACTGGTCCTGTGGGCGGGAACCGTACGAACCGCCTCGCTGGCAGAACGAATCGCCGCAGCGGCCACGGCAGGCTACTCAGCCATCTCACTGTCGCCACACGACTACCGGCTCGCCCGATCCAGCGGCATGTCGGATACCGATATCCGTAGCAGTGTCGCCGACGCAGGCCTACAAGTCAGCTGCTTCGACCCCTTCACCAAGTGGCTGCCCCGCTGGGAACCACCGGCGGACTTCCCGGCAGCAGCGCTGTCTTTCCTGGACGCTGACGAAAGCGATTTCCTGCGCGCCGCGGAAGCGGTGGGTGCGGTGTCGATGACGGTCTTCGAACCGTTCGGGGTGCACTGGCCAGAGGATGTTCTGGCAGCCGGCCTGGCGTCGATCAGCGACCGCGCAGCCGGGTGCGGCATCCGCGTCAACGTCGAGTTCATACCGTTCCTGGGGATTGCCGATCTCGCAGCCGCGTGGCGCCTGGTCCAGCTGTCTGGCGCCGTCTCGGCTGGAATCGTGCTCGACACCTGGCACTACTTCCGCGGGGCACCAGACGATGGGTTGCTCGCCGCGATCCCCGGCAACCGAATAGGGGCGGTGCAGGTCAGCGACGCCGCCCGGGAGCCGTGCGGTGATCTGGAGACCGACTGCCTGCACCACCGGCTGCCGGCGGGGGACGGTGCCTTTCCCTTGGACCGACTCCTTCGCGTGCTCGAGGCCAGCGGTGGCCTGCACCAGGTCGGCCCTGAGATCTTCTCCACGGCCTTTGACCGACGACCGGCGATGGTTAATGCACAGCACGCGATGCAGGGCCTGGAGCCCTGGGCGGCTGCAACAGCACGTCAAGCAGCATGACCTCACGAGGGGACGAGTCCATGATTATCACTTCGCGGTCTGATGTTGAGGCGGCCGGGGCAGTCGAGCGAAGAGGCTCAGCGCTTCGTTACCCGCTCGTGGGTCCCGACATGGAGGGAGCTGAGGGTGCGCAGGTAAGTCTTCTCGTACTTGCGCCGGGGTCGACTCACACCCTGGCCGCAGACGGCTTTGAAGAAGGCGCGGTCATTGTCGGGGGCGAGGCAGAGTTGCCTGGCGGCAGGGGCTCCGCGGGAACCGTGGTGCATTGCCGGCCGGGGCAGGCGGTCACCTTGCGCGCTTCCGAGACGCAGGAACTGACCCTCCTGCACCTGCGCAGCGCGCCAGCACCGCGGCCGAGCGAGGACGCGGTGGCAGCTGGTACGGCAGCGACCTTTGACTTTCGTGAGGTGACGGAGACGCCGGCACACAACCCGGAGCTCGGCTTCTTTCACATGCGGGCCCGGATGCTCATCGACGGAGCAAGCGGCGGCCGCAGAACGTTCACGCTGGGCCTGGGCACATATGCCCCGACCGAGGGGTGCCACGCCCTGCACCGGCACGCTCACGCCGGAGAGGCCTTTTTCATCTGGAAGGGGCACGGTTCGCACCTGACGGAGGACGGCGCGGGGCATCCCATGACGGCCGGGCAGCTGGTGTGGGCCGCGCGCAACGAGTGGCACGGTTTTCGTAACACCGGCACCGTCCCGTTGCAGGCCTTCTTCTGCTACCTCGGTGTCGACGAACGCAGTAGCGCGGGATACGAGGTCATGCCACCCTCAACAACCGGGCACTGAGCCACTCCTCGGTTGCTCACTACTGCAGTAGGTAGTACGCTTCCTTTTGTTCGCCGCCCACACGGTCGACGGTCATCGCGGCCGAGAGGCGTGCCGTCGCCCCACAATCCGAAGCGAGACAAGATGGCCCAGGCCATGATTTTCGAGCGCGACGTCGAGATTGCGATGCGCGACGGCCAGGCGCTACGCGCGAACGTGTACCGGCCGGTGGTGGGCGGCACCTACCCGGTCATCATGAGCCTGGGTCCGTACGGCAAGGACCGGCACTGGGCTGACCGCAACCAGCAGCACGCCCGTGATCTCGGCGGCGGTCCCTTCGTCAACTGGGAAACGCCGGACCCCGAGACGTGGGTGCCACGTGGCTATGTCGTCGTCAGGGTCGACGGACGCGGCACCGGGTCCTCCCCCGGCCACCTCGCGCCTTTCTCGGACCGTGCTGCCCGGGACTACTACGACGCCATCGAATGGGCCGGCGAGCAGGGCTGGAGCACCGGCAAGGTCGGGTTGCTCGGCATCTCGTTCTACGCCATGACCCAGTGGCCGGTCGCAGCCCTGCGTCCCCCACACCTGGCGGCGATGATTCCGTGGGAAGGCGCCGCGGACCTGTACCGCGACTTCTTTCGCGCCGGCGGCATCCTCAACAACAACTTCCTCGCCTGGTGGTGGCCCAACACCGTGCTGAACGTCCAGAATGGTTCGGACGGCACACTGAGCCCGCAGGAGCGAGCGGCCAACGCCGTGCAGTCGCTGAAGGACGCCGCGCTCGACCGACCGCTTGACGGCGGCTTCGAGGGTGACTGGCAGACCGACCTCGCCAACATCAACGTGCCTTTGCTGTCGGTCGGCAACTGGGGCAACATCGGCCTGCACCTGCGCGGCAACATTGAGGCGTTCCTGCAGGCGGGTTCCGCCGAGAAGTGGCTGCGGGTCATCGTCGGCGACCACATCCATCCCTTCTACGAGCCCGAGAACATTGCACTGCAAGAGCGCTTCTTCGGCCACTTCCTCAAGGGTGCGGACACCGGCTGGCTGGACGAACCCCGCGTCATGCTGTCCATCCGGAACGGAAATGACGTCACCTGGCGGGGCGAAAAGCAGTGGCCGCTGGCCAGCACGCAGTGGACCGAGTTCCACCTCGATGCGGCCAATTCCTCCCTGTCGACTCAGCCTCCCGCAGCCCCCTCGGGCAGGTCCTACCTGGCCTTGCAGGAAACGGTCACGTTCTCCACAGCACCGTTCGAGACACCGACGGAGATCACCGGCCCTGTGGCGCTGCGGCTATGGATGTCGTCCTCCACAACTGATCTGGACGTCTTCGTCCGGCTCGGTCGCGTCGACCCGGACGGCCAGGAGATCTGGGGCTTCGGCCCCGCGATGAATGAGGTGTCGCTCACCCAAGGCTGGCTGCGGGCCTCGCACCGCAAGCTGGACGAGAAGCGCAGCCTGCCTTACCGCCCGTTCCACGCGCACAACGGCGTGCAGCCCCTGCAACGGGGTGTGCCTGTGGCCCTGGACATCGAGATCTGGCCGACCAGCATCATCCTGCCGGTCGGCAGCCGGCTGATCGTCGAGGTCGGCGGCAAGGAGCTGACCAACAGCCACTTCGTCCATGACGACGAGCGGGACCGGCCGGATGAGGTGTTCGGGGGCACGAGCACCCTCTACACCGGGCCAGCCAGGCCTTCCTACCTCCTGCTGCCGATCATCCCGGCAATCAACGAAGCCGCTACCCCCGGGAGCAGGGGATGACCAGCACGTCCGAAGGGGCACGCGAGCTGACAGGAACAGTCGCCATGGTCACGGGCGCCGCTCGAGGCATCGGGCAGGCGAGCGCCGTGGCGCTGGCCTACCACGGCGCCGACGTCGTGGTCTGCGACGTGCTCGACGATGCGGACGAGACCGTAAGTCTGATCAAGGATCTCGACCGCCGAGGGATCTACGTCCACACCGACGTGTCGGACGAAGCGGCAGTGCGCAATGCCGTCGACCTGGCAGTGGGCACGTTCGGCCGCCTGGACTTCGCGCACAACAACGCCGGCATCGGACCGCCGGGCCTGGTGGCCGACGTGGAGAAGGCCGACTGGGACCGGGTGATCGCCGTCAACCTGACCGGGGTCTTTCTGTGCATGAAGTACCAGTTGCCGCACCTGGTGCAGACCGGCGGTGCGATCGTAAACACCGCCTCGATGTGGGGTGTAGTTGGCGCCACCGGCATGGGTGCCTACTCCGCGAGCAAGCACGGCGTGGTCGGCCTGACCAAGACTGCGGCCTTGGACTACGGCGCTGCCGGGGTGCGCGTCAACGCGGTCGCACCCGGACCGATACAGACGGCGCTCACTGCCGCCGTCCCCCCCGAAGCGATGGATCTGATCATTGGCCGGACCGCGGAACGGCGATACGGCCAGCCCGCCGAGGTCGGCGAAGTCGTGGCGTGGCTGTGCTCGCCAGCGGCTACCTACGTGACCGGAGCCGTGATCCCCGTCGACGGCGGGTGGCTCGCCGGCTGACCCCGGCAGAGCCGTCGTACCTATCACCGAAAAGGGAGTAGATATGGGAAGTTTGGACGGCAAGGTCGCCTTCATCACCGGAGGCGCGCGAGGACAGGGACGTTCACACGCACAGCTGCTCGCCGAGCAGGGCGCGGACATCGTCACGATAGACGTGCTCAGCGACCTCGAGACCGTCGCTTACAGCGGAGCGACCCAAGCCGACCTTGACGAGACGGTCGCCCTGGTCGAGAAGACCGGCCGAGAAATTGTCACCTCCCAAGGTGACGTCCGCAACCAGGCGGACGTCGACGCGGCAGTCGCAGCCGGTATGGAGCGTTTCGGGCACCTCGACATCGTCGTCGCCAACGCCGGCATCACCACGCTCGGCCTGACGTGGGAGCTGTCCGACGAGGCGTGGCGGACCATGCTCGACATCAACCTGACCGGGGTCTTTCACACCGTCAAGGCGGTCATTCCGACCATGATCGAGGCCGGTCGGGGAGGGGCGATCGTCATGACCGGTTCTTGTGCCGTCGGTATGCAGCACCTCGGGCACTACTCAGCCGCCAAGAACGGCGTCGTTGGCCTGATGAAAAGCCTCGCGGCTGAGCTCGCGGCGCACAAGATCCGGGTCAACGTGGTGCACCCGACGACTGTGGGCACCGAAATGTTTCTCAACGATGCCAGCTACCGGGTCTTCCGGCCGGACCTCGAGAACCCGACCCAGGAGGACCTTGTCGAGGTCATGACGTCGATGAACAAGCTAGGGGTTCCGTGGATCGAACCCATCGACGTCAGCAACGCCGTGCTGTGGCTGGCCTCCGACGCCAGTCGGTATGTCACCGGCACGGCCGTTGAAGTCGACGCAGGGACGCTGTTGCGCTGACCGGGGGTCTGCCGGACACAGACCAGCCCCGCGAGGATAGGAAAGGCACACTGTGACCGTTGATTTCGCCGGGTTCAAGCACGGCAGGGCAACAGTAGATGGCGGCGAGCTGCACTACCGCGACGGTGGGCAGGGCGAGACGGTGGTGCTGCTGCACGGCTGGCCCCAGCACTCGCTGCAGTGGCACAGCGTGGCCCCGGCGTTAGCCGAGCGGTACCGAGTCATCGTCCCCGACCTACCGGGCTGCGGCGGGTCGTCGATGCCGGCTGGCGGGTATGACAAGCGAACCCTCGCGAGGATGATCCGCGAACTGGTCGGGCAGCTGAACGCTGGCCCCGTACGAATCGTCGGATACGACCACGGAGCGGGCGTGGCATACAACTACGCCTGCCAGGCGCCCGGTGAGGTCAGTCAGCTCGTCTTCGTCGAGTTCGTGCTGCCGGGATGCGGCTATGAGAAGGCCATGCTGCCTAGCCCGCAATGGCATACCGGCAGCAACTGGCAGCTTGCGCTGTTCACCGTCCCGGACGTGGCGGAGTTCGCCTTCCGGGGGCGCGAACGAGAGCTGCTCACCTGGTTCTTCTGGCACGGGTCATGCAACCCCGCATCGATAAGCCAGGCGCATCTCGACGAGTACACCGACCAGATCGCCAAACCGGGTGCGCTGCGGGCCGGGATCGAGTACTACGCCGCCGTCTGGCGCGATCTGGAGATCAACGCCGAGAACATGCAGGAAAAGCTCACCATGCCGGCTCTCGGGATCGGTGGGCGGCACAACATCGCAGAGATGGCGGCCAAGGCCATGTCCGCTGTCGTCACCAACGTCACGACCGCCGTCATCGAGGACGCCGGTCACTGGGTCAGTGATGAGAACCCCGAAGAACTCAGCCGCGTCCTGCTCGGCTTTTTTGACAGCAGTCCGTGACTGCTGCCCGCACGTGTTGACAAGTGGCTGCTGACCGCAGCCAAGACCATTCACAGGGAGCCCCGTATGCCAACTGCCCGCTACAAGACGACCATCAACGCCTCCTTCGATCGGGTCAGTGAGCTGCTGGCGGACAAGGTCGAGAAGCCGAGGAAATACGTCGGGGCGATCGTGCACAGCAAGATCCTCGAGCGCGGCGACGGTTACGTGATCCGGGAGATGCTGCAGGCAACGCCCGTTCAGTTGACCGTCCGGGAGAAGATCTATGAGAAGGATGTCCCCGGTGGCCGCGATTTCGTCTTTGAGCATATCGACAACGCGCGCTACATCGGCTTCTTCCACAACATCCTTACTCGCGTCGAGGGACGCGAGGACCAAGTCGAGCTTGAGTACTTCATGGACTGGCGACCACACCCGGGCACGCAGGATGATATGCCGGAGGCCGCAGCGCAGCAGTTGGTGAAGCAGGGGGTGGAGCACATGAAGGAAATTGCCGAGCACCCCGTCGTGGTGCCGGACTGGGTGCGCGCCTTCTTCGACGCAGCCGACTCCCTGGACGCCGACGCGTTGGAGCCGCTCCTGGCGGACAACATGCGCTTTCGCGTCGGAAACAATCCCGAGGTGGTAGGCAAAGGAAATGTCATCGAGGCCAGCCGCGGCGTCACGCAAGTCTTCTCGGCGATGCAGCACGACTACGTCGGTGTCTACACCGACAACAACCGGGCTTTCGCTGACTGCTTCGTCGACTACACCGCGCTGAACGGAGACAAGTACCTCATCCCCTTCCTCACCATGCTGGAACAAAAGAACGGGAAGATCTCGTCCGTGGTCGCCTACGGCGACATGTCGCCCGTCCGGCACGGCTGGTAGGACAGCTCCTGTCCACGCGACCAGCCCCGTCCGACTCGTTGTCAACGAGGCCAAACTAGACGGGCGAGGGACGGCTGACCAGGAAGGGACGTGCGTGTAACGCTCTTGTCGCGGCGCAAGATGCACGCCCTCCGTTGCTGCACCAAGCGGCATCCTGCTTCGTCGTCAAGACACCGCATGCCCGACCGGGATGGCATCCGCGCTTGCCGACCCTTTGGGCACGCGTCGTGAGACCGTCGGCCAGCTTGAGTTTTTCGGCCTCCCGTGTGTGAGGCACTCGCTACTCACCCACCGACGTCTGAGCTGCACTCCGGTTCGGCTAATATCAGCTATATCAGCCACCATTCTTCTAAGGGGAAGCCCGATCTTAACTGTGAGGTTGATCGTCGGGTCCCACAAGCCTCAACTTGGTGAGACCGCCTAATTCAGTTCCATGCCTCCGTTGACGTTGAATGAGGATCCGGTGACATTCCGGGCTCGGTCTGAAGCAAGGAAGAGAATCATCTCGGCAATGTCGTCACCTTCTTGCAGGCGTCCCATGGGGATCCGGTCCAGGAAGGCCTGCCAGGCGGCGTCCTCGCTGGTTGCGTTCATCGCCGACAGGTCGCTGATGACGCCTTCGTGCAGGGGCGTCTTGATGACTCCAGGGCAGACGGCGTTGACGGTGATGCCCAGCGGTGCGAGTTCCCGGGCGATGCACTGGGTCAGGCCGATCACTGCCCACTTCGACATGTCGTAAGGCAGGACGAAGGGGGACGCCTTCTTGCCGACGACGGACGAGAGGTTGACGATCCTGCCGTACCGCTTTTCCATCATGACCGGCGCGACGGCGCGGGTGGTGAGGAAGACGCCTTTGGCGTTGACGTTCATGACCCGGTCGTACTCTTGCTCGGTCAGCTGGTGGAACGGCTGAGGGTGTGGCCCGACGCCGGCGTTGTTGACCAGAACGTCGATGGTGCCGAGCTCTGCGGTCACCCGCTCGGCTAGAGATATGCAGGACGAGGCGTCCCGCACATCATGCTGCACGGCAAGTGCCTGGCCGCCGGCGGCAAGGATGTCGTCAGTGATCCGCGCGGCGGCGCCGTCATCGATGTCGGCGATGACCACATGCGCTCCGCGGGCTGCAAACATCCGCGCTGCGGCTTGCCCGATCCCGTTCCCGCCACCGGTGACGATGACGACCTTGTCATCAAATTCGGCCATGTCCCGCTCCTTTGCTCGCCTATCACGCACGGTGATAGGTAGTTGCTTTGTTTACTGGGCTGGTTGTTTCTGCAGATGAGGGGCGTGCCGCTTCGCGGTCCGCGGCGTCCTCAGACCGCGCACGTCGCCGCCCGCGTTGCGGTCGAGACGGCTGGCCGCGGCCCCCGCGGCCAGCGCAACGGCAGCGAGCAGAGCGAACGCGACGGTGAACGCGCTGCGGGTACTGGGAGCACCGGGCAGCCAGCGTCCCAGCGGTGCGCCGAGACGCAAAGCGACGGTGGCGAGTGCGACAGCCAGACCCGCCGACAGCTGCTGGTTGGTGGCGGCGAGCGTGTTGGCAGCTGGCAGGTCCCACGGCGCGATGTCAGCGAATGCGACCGTTGTGAATGCTGTCAGACCGGTGGAGCGGGCCGCGCCGCCGGCGACACAGAGTGACGCGAGCACCAGCAGCGGCATCGCCGGTGTCATCAGGCCGAGGGCAAAGGTGCTAAGGGCGACACCGGCGGTTGCGGCAAGAAGCGCCGAACGGAAGCCGAAACGGCGGATGAGCGGGGTGGTGACCGGCTTGATCACGATGTTACCGACAAAGATGCACAGCACGATCGCTCCGGAGCGGACCGGAGTCCAGCCAAAGCGGGTCTGCAGGAGCAGTGTCAGTAGGAAGGGTACGGCTCCAACCGCGAGCCAGAACAGCAGGCCGCCGGCCTGGGCGGCTCGGAAGGTCGGCACCGAGAGCGTCCGAAGGTCGACCAGCGGAGCCGGATCGCGAAGCAGATGCCATCCGGAGACGGCCAGCAGCAGTGCGGCGATAATGGCCGCCGCTGCGGCGAGGGCTGCGGAGCTGCCCGGTGTCGCGACCAGGTGAGCCGCCCATACCAGGGCGCCGAGCCCGGCACACGTCGACAACACGCCCAGCCAGTCCAAGCGGGGGACGTTTTCGGTCCGCGTTCCGCTGATCAGCCGGGCGGCTGCTACCAGAGCGGCAACGCCCAACGGCACGTTGATCAGAAAGAGCCAGCGCCATGAGGCGTAGGTGACGATCAGACCGCCTACCAGCGGCGCCAGGACCGGGGCGAGCAGCCCGGGCCAGACGATGTAGGACATGACCCGCAGCAGATCCGCCTTGTCGGTACGAGCAAGTACGACGAGCCGTCCGACCGGCACCATCATGGCGCCGCCGGCGCCCTGCAGGACCCGCATCGCGACCAGCTGTGGCAGCGTGTCGCATAGTGCGCAGCCCAGGGAGGCGAGCGTGAAGACCACGATGGCGATCAGGAAGATGCGCCGGGCACCGTAGCGGCGGGTCAGCCAGCCGCTGAGCGGGATCAGCACGGCGAGCGTCAACAGGTAGACGGTCGCCAGCAGCCCGACGCCGGCGGCTGGGACGTCCAGAGACCGGCCGATCGCTGGGGCTGCGGTGACGACGATCGTCCCGTCGAGGTTCTCCATGAAAAAGCAGCCGGCGACAAGCAGTGCCGTCGCCCGTTGCTGTCCGTCGATCATGAGGCGCCCGATTGAACCCTTCGCTAGCCGGCGGACACGCCGATGGGCGGTCCGGTGGGGTCCGCGCCGCGCTCGATGTAGTTCGCCCGGTGTAGCGCGCGACGCGGGATCGACTCGTCGGGGAAGACCCAGAAGCGGCGCTCTCGGACTGCCTGAATCGCCAGCACCGCCAAGTCCGCCGGGTCGATGCCGGCCGCGATGAACTCGCGTAACGCCTCAACCCGACGCCAGATCTCCGGACGCCGGACGACCTCGCCGTCTGCCTCGGCAGGCGCCCCGGCGATCGCGCTGCGTACCCCGGTCGGGCAGAGCACTGTGACACCGACCGGTGCGCCGAGCACCGTCAGTTCCTCGAAGAGGGTCTCGGCATAGGCAAGCAGCGCGTGCTTGCTCACCGCATAGGAGCCGGGTGGGGAGAAGGGTGCTGTGAACAGCGCTGTTGCCCCGATCGTCACCACGACGTGACCGACCCCCCGCGCCAGCATGTGCGGCATGGCCGCGGAGACCAGGTTGACCGTACCCAGCAGGTTCACGCCCACGATCCGTGCCCAGACTTGGGGCGGCTGCTCCCAGACCGCGCCCGGGCGAAGGATGCCTGCGTTGCTGCACACCAGGTCCAGCGACCCGAACTCGTCCACCGTCCCCGACACCGCGGCTGCGACGGCTTGGGCGTCGGCGACGTCCACTACGGCGGTGCGCACCCGCGCTTGGCTACCCGAGCCCGCCAGGGCTTGCTGGGTCGCGTTCAGGGAGTCGGCGTCCACGTCGAGCAGTGACAGCGCCATGCCCTCGGCGGCGAGGGCGCCGGCGAGGGCACGCCCGATGCCGCCGCCGGCACCGGTGATCAAAGCGACGCGGTTCCGCAGATCATCCATTGCTGCCTCCTTGGCCGACTGCTTGGGCGTCGCGGGGGCGCTCGTGCAGGACCAGTGCTCGAGTTCGTGCTTCGAGCTCGAAAGGAGCGACGTTGACGTCGACCACGGCGACCTCCGGAACATGACTGCTCGCTGCTGCTGGGCCGGCTTTACGACTGGAGCCTATACCAGTTACCGTAGTAGGTACTATTGTCGGCAGCGGAGTCGGTCCGAGGCGCAGCGAGGGACGGGACTTGTACATGATCACCGTGACTGGCGCAACGGGGCAAGTAGGCAGCGCCTTGGTCGCCCGCCTGCTTGAGCTCGGCGCAGACGTCCGGGCCGTCGTGCAGCCCGGTGTCGAGGTGCCGTGGAGCCGCGCCGAGGGACTGCAGGTCGTGGTTGCCGACTTTGGCGACCTTGCGGAGATGCGCGGGGCCGCACGCGGGGCTGACGCCTTCTTCCTCATGTCGCCCCCTGGCGAGCAGCAGGTCCGCTGGCAAGAGATCCAGGTCGAGGCAGCCCAAGACGCGCGAGTTGAGCGGGTGGTGAAGCTGTCGGCGTTCGACAGCTCATCCGACACGTCCCTGACAATGGGACGCTGGCACTGGGCCGGCGAACAGTCGCTGCGCGCGAGCGGCCTGCCGCATGCGATCCTGCGTCCGCAATACTTCATGGAGAACCTTCTGCACCGAGTCGACCAGCTGCGGGCCGGAGTTCTGTCGACCTTCATCCCGCCCGACCGTCCGGTCGGCATGGTTGGAGCAGCCGATGTGGCGGACGTGGCTGCGGCGCTGCTGACGAGTGTCGATCCAGCGGGGCAGGTGGTCGTCCCGACCGGACCGGCTGCCATCACGACGGCGGATGTTGCGAACGCACTGTCCGTGGTGTTCGACGTACCAGTTCGCCCTGACTACGTCGACGGCGAGCAGGCCCTTGCGCTACTGCGTGGTCTGGGCCGCCCGGACTGGCATGCCCGCGACACGGTGCTGATCTGCCAGGAGGCTTCACCGCTGGTGACTACCGACGTCGCTGATCTCGCCGGTCACCCGGCCCGGGACATCAAGACAGTGGTCAAAGGGCGCTTCGGTTCAGCTGCCGGGCAGCTCGGGTAAAGGCTCATCGCTTGCTGTGATCACGGAACGGCGTGATCTGCACGATGCCGTGTCGCGCCCGCAGGGCGGCCATGTGAGCCGGATCCGGCTGGTTGTCGCTGTCGCTGAGCAGCGTGGCGAGCTCCTCGAAGTAGTCCTCGTGACCGGACGGTGCCGACTGGAACAGCATGGTCACGGGCTCGGACGAGAGGTTCGCGAAGGCGTGCGGACACCCTGCGGGAACGAACAGCACCGACCCGGGGCCGCCGCGCAAGTAGCTCCTGCCGTCCGCGGATTGCCACTGGTGCCAGTCGCCGCTGCGTTCGACCGGCTCGAAAGCAAGAATGTCGAGGGTGCCGAGGGCGACGTAGAACAGCTCCTCACCGGTGGCATGGACATGGGCGCCGACGTCGTAGCCGACGGGTACGACAACCTCAAAGGTTGACGTCAAAGCCTCCGGACCTCCAGCGACCTTCAGCGTCGCCTGCATGCCCCCACCCCGGATCTGACGTCCCTGACCAGGCGCCAGCATGGCCTCCGGCATTACCGCTCCCCGTCCCTGTTGAGCGTCGGCTGCAAGAAGCCCGCCGCCTGCTTGGTCACCCGCCACTGCCGGATTGACGACCGGCGCAGGCCGGCTTGCACCAGCGGGTAAGCGCAGCGACTCCGCGTGCCTGTTGCTGGTCGGCGACGGTCATGATAGGGGGAAGGCTCTTCCCCGCCGGGATCCCGCCGGCGGCGGTGTAGGGACCCGGCCGCCAGACGGCCCGCGACGGGGTGCTCCTGCACGGACGCCTCGTGCTCGGCGATGCGGGCTGCGATCTCGGGCCACGGAACGGCGCACCACTCGACAAGCCACAGCAGCGGCGGCGCAGCCCCGTCCCCCATGTTCGGTCTGCGTCGGCTGTCCGCTCGGCCCTCAACCGACGTCCAGGATGATCTGGCCGGGTGCGGTTCCTGTTTCCACCCGAGCGTGCGCCGCGGCGACGTCGAGCCACGACGTGCTGGACACGTGCGTGGTCGGCGGCCGGAACCCGGCTTCTACATCGGCCCACATCGCCGTCATCTGGTGCCGGTTACCAGTCCTGACGCCGATGAGCGACTGGCTGCGCAGATAGAAGGGCAGCAGGTGCATCGGCAGCGGGTCCCGGCTGATCGCTCCGGACACGACGATCCGGCCCATGTCGCCGAGCGCTGGGCGGTACTGCTCCCACAGTGAGTCGAGCCCCAAGTTGTCGATGACGCAGTCGATGCCCCAGGGTCCGGCAGCGTCCATGATGCGCGCGTTGAGGTCCGGGGACTCGCCGTCGAGTGCCGCGGCGAGCGGTAGCCCCTCAACGCAATTCGGCCGAGCCGCCAGGCGTTCGATGCCGATCACCCGAGCGCCGCGGAAGGCTGCCAGAGCTACCGCTGTCGAGCCGAGCGACCCGGCAGCTCCGACGACGAGCACGACAGAACCCCGGCCAACGTCGCCGGCGTCGAGCTGCGCACGGGCGACCGGGCCGTTGGCGGCGATTGCAGCGCCCTGCGCGAAGGTGACGCCGTCCGGCAGGGCATGCACGTTGGGTGCCGGAACGACGACGAACTCGGCGTAGCTGCCGGGGCGGTGCACGCCGATCAGCTGGAACGAGGCGCACGCCTCCTCCCTGCCCCGCTCACACGCCCGGCAGTGTCCGCAGCTCAGCACCGCCGAGACCGCAACCCCACGACCGAGCAGGTCGGCTGCCACGCCGTCACCGACGGCGTCGATGACGCCGGCGTGCTCGGTCCCGAGGATGTGCGGGAACCGCCGGATCTGGGGGCCGAAGGGCGGGCTCCCGGCGCGGGCCGCCACGTCCTTGGTCCGGGCGACCGCCACCGCCTCGACCCGGACCCGGACCTCGCCGGGCCCCGGATCCGGGGTCGGTGCCTCGTCGAGGTGCAGGACGTCAGGGGGACCGAACTCGGTGAGAACGATGGCCTTCATCGGGACCGCGCCGCCACAGGAGGATTGGCCATGGCCTGAATGACTGCCGGCGTGATGCCGCCGCTGGTTCCCCACACATCGGCGTTCTCCTGCGTCCGCGGCCACTCGTGCGGCTCCCACTCGTCGTCGATGACGAGCAGCTCGGCCGTGTACTCGATGACGTTGCCGACAGGATCGACGAAGTAGGCGAAGACGTTGCCCCCGGGTCCGTGCCGGCCCGGACCCCACACCGTCTCGAAACCGGCCTTGCGCAACCGGCCGAGCGCACGCATGACCTCCTCGGCGGACTGGACCTCGAACGCCACGTGGTTCAGCGACGTCCACTGGCCGGGTGCGAGTACGACGCAGTGGTGGATGTGGTTGCAGCTGAGAAAGACCATCTGGTCGTTCTCATACCGGTCGGACACCCGGAAGCCCAGGACGCGGACGAAGAACGCCTGCGTGGCGGCCATGTCGGTGGAATTGAGGACGATGTGACTGAGCCGGTCCGGCCCGTATTCGCGGGCGGACCCAACGAGGTGTGCGGTGACGTCGCAGCTGACCTCGATGCGCCGGTGCTCCGGGTCACGAAGGACGACACCGTAACCCCCGCCCGGCCCGTCCAGCGGTGCCGGTCCTCGCTCGATGTCGATGCCGGCCGATGCGGCCCGCCTCGTGAGCTCGTCGACGTCTGCGGCGGAGGCGGTGGCGAGGCTGATCGCCGCTAGGCTGTGTCCATCGCCCGGGACGAGGGACAATACGCGGTGCTCCCCGCTGCGAGCCCGTAGATGTATCGCTCCGTCGTCGTCGGTGGCGACCTGCTGCAGTCCCCATGCGTCCTCGTAGAACGGCAACAAGGAGGCCGGTTCTGTCGCCGTGATGGCGATGCTGCGAAGGTGCGTGATCTGTCCGGTCATGTCGATCCCTTCTGACTCGCTGTGTCCTAACGGAGGGTGATGGTGTTGGCCAGCCGCCCGATGCCCTTGATCTCGACGTCGACGGCATCGCCGGGGCGCAGAAACGTGCCGCTGGAGGCACCGACCCCCGCCGGGGTTCCGGTCACGATGACGTCGCCCGGCTCGAGCGTCACCAGTGCGCTGGCGTCTCGGATGAGCTCGGCTACCCCGAGCACCATGTCAGCGGTGGTGCCGTCCTGCCGGAGCGTCCCGTTCACCCACGTCTTGATCGACAGCTGCTGCGGGTCTGGCACCTGCCAGCCCGGCACGAGGCCGGGACCGAGCGGCAGTGAGGTGTCCGCCGCCTTTGAGGCTGTCCAGTCCCAGACGAACGGAGCGGCGGGGGTGTCACGCCGGTGTGGGCCGCGCAGCGAGATGTCGTTGGCGACCGCATAGCCCGCGACGTGCTCGAGAGCGGCCTCGGCGGTGATGTCGCGGCCGCCGCGGGCGATGACTACCGCCAGTTCGCCCTCCCAGTCAACCCGGTCCCGTTCCCAGTCCGCACTTACAAGGACCGGGTCCGTGGGCCCCACCAATGTCGTAGTGGGCGGCTTGAAGAAGAAGTAGCCGGTCCAGGATTCTCCCAGTCCGGACTCACCCATCTCCGCCAGGTGGTCGGTGAAGTTAGGCCCTGAGCAGAGGACCTTGCGCGGGAAGGCGAGCGGCGTTGTCAGCCGGGCGCCGACGAGCAGCTCACCGTCGTCGGGGTCGAGGTTGCGCAAGTCGCCGGCGAGCGCGTCCCACTGCTCGACGACCTCGAGCACTCCCGTGAAGCCTCGAAGCAGATCAGGTATCCGAATCTCGTCCCGGCCGACTCGCTGCACCCCGACCCGGGACGAGGTACCCCCGCCGCCGTTGGTGAGCACGGTGACAAGTGACCACCGGTTCGAACTGCTGCTGCCAGTCACGAGGCTCCTCCCGTTCAGGATTAGGCTAGCGCATTACCTACCGGCGTAGGTAGCATATTCTCGACACGATCGTCACTGCGGCACGTACCCGAAGGGCGGCCTCTATGCGCCGGATCGACCTGCACTGCTACCCCGGGACCGAGGAGTGGGTCCGCTCGCAAGGCCCGTACGCCGACGCCCTAGCCAAGTACTGGAACAAACCGTGGGTCGGCCGCTCGGAAGCCGACGTCGTCGCCGACATCAACGCTGTGGGCCTTCAGGCCGTTCTCGTCGCCTTCGACATCGAGTCCCTCACTGGAGCTCCACCGTGCGGCAACAAGTCCGTTGCCGCTATGCGGGACCGCTATCCCGAGACCTTCGTCGGAGCCTGGGGCGCGGTCGACCCCCTGCTTGGCGATGCAGCCATCGCTGAAGCGGAGCGGGCCGCAGCCGAGGACGGCGTCCTGGGTTTCCACTTTCATCCGATCATGGGTCACTTCCAGGTCGACGACCCCGAACTCGCCCCGCTGTTCGCCCGGATCGCCGACTTGGGTCTGCCGGTGATGATCGACGTCGGAACGACCGGCATGGGGGCAGGACTGCCCGGGGGGCTTGGCGCGCGGATCAGCCACGCCCATCCCCTCGCCGTCGACAACCTGGCCGCGGCCCTGCCCGAGCTGACGATCATCGCCTCGCATCCAGGCTGGCCCTGGATCGATGAGATGACGGCAGTGGCACTGCACAAGGGCAACGTGTTCTGGGAGCTGTCCGGCTGGGCGCCGAAGTACTTCCCGCCTTCGCTGCGCGCCGACGTCCGGGGCCGGCTGCGCGACAAGGTCATGTTCGGGACGGACCATCCGAGCATCCCTTTTCCGCGGCTGCTGCAGGAGTGGGCCGACCTCGGCTACAAGGACGAGGTGCTCGAGCAGGTGTTCCACGGCAATGCCGAGCGCGTGCTCGGCTTGTGACCAGCAGGACTGATGAGCAGGAGGAGTGGCTCGTGACCGAGCAGCAGAATGGGCGCCCGCTGGCGCTGGTGACCGGATCCGCGTCGGGAATCGGCCGGGCAGCGGCGTTGCGGCTGGCCCGCGGCGGCTATGACGTGACCATCAACTACAGCCGCTCGAAGGACCGCGCCGAGCAGACGCTGGCCGAGCTACACGATGTCGGCGGCAAGCACCGAGCCGTTCAAGCCGATGTCGCCGATGACGACGCGGTGCAGTCGCTCGTGACCGAGGCCGCCGCCGGCGGTGGCAGGCTCGACGTCCTGGTCAACAACGCTGGGACGACGAGTGAGACCCCGCCCAAAAAGCTGCACGACATCGACCTGGACGACTGGGACCGAGTCATGGCCACCAACGTCCGCTCAATCGTTCAGGTCGTCCGGGCGGCCGAGACGGCGCTACGCGAGGCTGGGGGCTCTGTCGTCAACGTCGCGAGCATCGTCGGACTGCGGCCGGGGCCGCAGCCGCTGGTCTACGCCGCCAGCAAGGCGGCCGTCGTCAGCCTCACCAAGACCCTGTCGGCGGTGATGGCACCGCAGGTGCGGGTTAATGGTGTCGCGCCTGGTTGGATCGCCGGCGAGTGGATGGAGCGCACCCTCGGGGAGAACTACGACAGGCTGATGGAGCGCCGCGCGAAGCTCACCCCGTTGCAGCGCAACGTCACCCTCGATGACGTTGCGGAGAGCATCTGGGCCATGGCAACCTCGCACCCCTTCGTAACCGGGGAGATCATGGTGATCGACGGCGGATTTACCGCAACCACCTGAGGCCGCGTGCCGCCCGTGGTGCCCGTCGTGACCGTACGACTCGGCAGGTGCGCAACACCGGGAAATGCTTCGCTTAGAGCCGTTCGAGCAGCAGAGCCATGCCCTGGCCGCCGCCGACGCACAGTGTGGCGAGCCCGATCCGGCCGTCGGTGTGATCGAGGTTGTCGAGCAGGGTACACAGCAGCCGCACCCCGGTCATACCGAAAGGGTGCCCGAGCGCGATAGCACCACCGGAAGGGTTGAGCTGGCGGTCAACGTCGATCCCCACCTCACGGCTGACCGCGAGGACCTGGCTGGCGAACGCCTCGTTGAACTCGACCACGTCGACGTCCTCGATGCGGAGGTCGGCGCGGCGCAGCACGGTCCGGATCGCCTCGATCGGGCCGACTCCCATCACCGAAGGATCGACGCCGCTCACCGCTGTTCCGATGATTCGGGCTCTCGGGGTCAGGCCTTCCTGCTCGGCGACCGCATCACTGACAAGGACCGCGGCGGCGGCTCCGTCGTTGAGCGGACACGAGTTGCCGGCTGTCACGGACCCGCCGTCGACGAAAGCAGCGGGAAGCAGTGCCAGCCGCTCCGGGGTTGTGTCGCGCCTGGGCCCGTCGTCCGTGCTCACGGTGACACCGCCGGGCAACTCGACCGGAAGGATGCTGCGTGAGAGCACCCCCGCGTCGGTGGCTGCGATGGCTTTGCGGTGGCTGTCGAACGCGAAAGCGTCCATGTCTTCGCGGGAGATGTCGTACTGTCTCGCGACCTTCTCGGCGGTCAGCCCCATGGAGATGTAGACGTCCGGCAGCGAGCCGTCGAGGAAGCTTGGGTGCTGGTCCTCAGGCCGCGTGGTGCGGCCCACCTGGCTGATCGACTCGACGCCCGAGACTAGATAGGCCCCTGCCTCACCCGACCACAGCGCGTGAGTGGCGATCCGCAGAGCCTGCAGGCTGGAGGCGCAAAAGCGGTTGATGGTGCTGCCGGGAATCGACGTCGAAAGACCGGCGAGCAGGCTCGCCCGGCGAGCGAGGTTCGCGCCCTGCTTGCCTTCGGGATACGCCGTGCCGAGGGCATGGTCATCGAACCGGGCAGGATCGAGGCCTGCATGAGCGACCGCGTCGGCGATGACGCCGGCGACGAGGTCGTCTGGCCGGATCTCGCTCAGGGAGCCTTTCACGGCGCGGCCTATAGGTGTCCGTCGCGCACTAACGACAAGTGCTTCCTTCATAACCAGCCACTTTCTGTGCGTGAGCTCCCCGAGCTCAACGGCGACACTGCCGACGGATCAGGCCGTCTGAGCTGTCCGGCTGGGGCCGGCCGCCGCGTCGGCGGTCGAGGTGACATCGGCCCGGTAGCTCTCGAGTTGCTGGAGCCCTGGGCCGTACGCCTCGAGCAGGTCGTCGGTGAAGTCGCCGAAGATCTGTTGCAGATCGATGTCGTGCCGGATGTAGCCCTTCACCGCAGCGATGACCAGCTCGCTGCCGGTGTCGATACCGGACCAGTCGTGACCGTCAGGTGCCAGGCCGAAAATGGTGCGGCGAGAGTCGACCACGAGGGCAATGTGCCGCGACTGGTGGTGCCTGATGACAGCACCTTGGGTGCTGGCGTGCCGAAAGACGCGGACTCCTTGCGACTGGAAAGGCATCTTGCCAAAGCAGAGTACGACGACGTCGACACCGCGCTTGACACACGACTGGATGGGCGTGCGGAGGCTGGCGAGCTCTTGGGCAGTCGCCGACAGGTAGATCCGCCTCGTCGCCGCGTCGATCACCGATGCCGCCGCTTTGACCACGTCGGCCCGGTCGCCAAGGCGAGAGACCGGCTCCTGCATTGGCGGTGCCGCAGCGACTTCGAGCCTGGCGCTGATGCTGCGAGCGTGCTCAACACGGGAGTCGAAGGAGCTGTGCAGCCCGTCAAGCAGATCCCGTGGTGGGACCGCAGCGAAATGGACCGGCTCACCGGGCAGCTGGCGGGCGGCGCCGCGGCTGACGAGCTTTCGCAGCGTCTCGTAGACCTTCGGTTGAGGGACGCCGGTCGTCTTGGACACCCCGTACCCGGTCTGCGGACCTGGTCCGAGCAGACCTACATAGCACCGAGCCTCGTACTGCGAAAAGCCCAGCGTGAGCAGAGCCTCAACGAACTGCTCGCTCTCGGCCTGCGCGTCGACTGACATCGCGGTCTCCCTCCGTCACCTTAGAGGTTACCGCGGTAGGTAGCCACGAAGCTTTAAGCGACCGAGCGGTGAGCGAGATCACGCAACTCTGCGACGAGATCCTTCTTGGAGACCTTGCCCACTGGTGATAGCGGGAACTCGTCGTACATGTGTAGATATTCAGGCAGCTTGTGCCTGGCCACCTCCAAGCTTTCGAGGTGGGCGACAAGCTCGGGCAGAGTCAGCGCCTCACCATGGCGAAGGATAACGCACGCGCACATCTTCTCGCCGAGAATGTCGTCATCCACGGGTATGCACGCGACGTTGACCACCGCTGGGTGGGTGAGGATGAGGTTCTCGATCTCCTCGGCGGAGATCTTCTCGCCGCCGCGGTTGATGAGGTCCTTTTTCCGGCCGGCGACGACATAGTTCCCGCTTGGGTGGCGCCGCATCAGGTCGCCCGACATGTAGTAGCCGTCAGCGGAGAAGGCTCGGGCGTTGTGCTCGGGGGCGTTGTAGTAGCCGCGTAAAGTGTAGGGCCCCCTGGTCCACAGCTCACCCACCTCACCGTCCACGACGTCCTCTCCGGCCTCGTCAACGATGCGAACCTCATCGTCCGGGCAGATCGGACGGCCCACCGTCTCCAGGCGCACCTGTGCCGGGTCGTCGAGCCGGACGAACATGAGCAGCCCCTCGGCCATGCCGAAGTTCTCCTGCACAGTCGCCGACGGGAAGACCTTCTCGGCACGCGTCCTGGTCTCTGGCTGCAGGCGCTGGCCGCCGCTCTGGATGACCCGCATGCTCGTCAGGTCATACTCAACCGCGGTCGGATCGTTGACCAGTTTGATCAGCAGAGCCGGAACGACGTGCACGTGCGTGGCGCGGTCCCGGGCAATGCGCGTGAAGATGTTGCTGCTACGCGTGGAGACGCTCATCGCCACCGTGGCTCCCGCGAACAGAAAGCCTTGCATGCCGGGACACGCGAGCGGCAGATTATGCGAAACCGGGAGCACATCAAGCAGGACATCGCCCTCACGGATGTCGCAGACCGTGTTGGCCAGGTAAGAATTGAAGGCGTAGTCGTTGTGGCTGCGCGGTATCAGCTTCGGAATGCCCGTCGTACCACCGGACAGTTGGAAGACTGCCGGGTCCTCGGCGTCGATGCCGGCCGTCAACGCCCGCAACGCGGAGTCTGTCGCCTGCGGCGTCCTAGTGTGCAACTCCTCCAAGCGCACCGTTACTGGTTCCGCGGCATCCGCCAGGGCCGCCGCACCCGTGTCCGCTTCGATGCCCTGCAGGATGTGCAGGCGCAGGCTCGGCTGCTCGGCGCACACCCGGGTGAAGATGGAACGGAAGTCCGCGTCCTTCGTGCTGGCTGGAGTCGCCAGGGCGACCGCACCCGAGAGCCGGACGAACTGCTCCACCTCGCGGAAGCGGTGCGACGGCAGCGCCATAATCGGCACCGCCCCGATGTGCTGCAACGCGATGTAGAACGAGGCAAACAGGGCCGTGTTCGGCAGTTGAACGACGACGCGGTCCAGGGGTTGCAGACCCAGATCGAGCAGATTGCGGGCCGTCTGCTCAGCTCGGGTCGCGAGCTCCGAGTAGGTCACAGTCTCCTGATCGTCGATGAGCGCGACACGGTCCGGCCACTTCTCGAAAGAGGCGAGATAGTGGGAGACCAGCGGTTTGTCCTCCCAGTAGCCGCGCTCACGGTAGCGAGCGGCAAACTCGGGGGGGAAGGGCGAGACTCCAGGAAGTTGCATGAGGATCGACCTCTCAGTTGGGCCTTGGAGAACGGCCCCACCCTACTACGGTAGGTAGTAAGGTGGATAGCGGCCGTTTGGAGGTCGGCCAACGTCTACAACGTCGGGCACCGCGGCAATCGCCGCGCTCACGGCCTTGTCCTTGCGGGCGGTGACGGAAAACCGGACGCCGGAGCGGCGGGCGGCGGCGATCACGTCGCGGGTGTAGTAGGCGCTGTCGCCGCGCAGGACCAGCAGCCCGCTCACGCCACAGGCTCTGGTGGTGGTGATGGCGTCGGCGACCAGGCGTGCGGCGCCGCGGGCCGAGTTCGCCGAACCCTTCCGCAGCCGGGTCGCGACGATCACCGGCGCCGTGGTCGCGGTCGAGGCCGTGGCCAGCAGCGCGTTGAGGCCTTTGACGCCGCTGTAGCCGTAGCCGGCGCCTTGCTTGGCGTATCCGAACGTCGAGCGCACCGTGTCATCGATGTTGAGATAGGTGAACTCGGCATCGGTGGCGAGAATCGGGGCGTGGCGCGCCAGGCCGGCGAGCAACCGGGCCGCGACAGCGTCGAGTTGCCGGACATGCCCGAACCGGAACCCGCGCATAAACGTTCCCAGCGTCGATGGCGCCCGCACCCCCAGGAACAGATGCCCCATCGCGCCGTGCCGCAGCAGATCCATGTCATCGATGGAATCGGCGCCGGCGACCATGCCGGCGACCAGCGCGGCCACCTTTAATCCCGCCGCCGAGCCAGGCCCGCCGGCCACCGTCACATGCTTGCCAGCCAACTCGCCCAGCCCCACCCGCTGCGCCAACCCGAGCACCGGGACCAGCCCGGCGGCCGACACCAAATTCGGATCGTCAAACACCGCGCAGCGCACCGGAGCGACGTGCGATAGTTGCATCCGCCAGATGCCCTTCGTGACAGCCAGAATCGGTTCCTCAGCAGTTCCGATTCTCCTGCTGCACAAGGGTATTTTGGCGTTCCGCTTTTAATCCGCGGGTTCGGGGTTCGATCCCCCGACGGCCCACCCGCTCTGACCTGCAGGTATGCGCTGTAAGATGCTCCATCGCGCCGAGTGCTGGGGGCAGGGTGGGGCCGGTGTGGGGCCACGACTCCTGACCCCCACTACCACCCGCCCAATAGCTGGGAGTTCAGCGGTGTCGGGTCTGGTCGTGGTGCCCAGGTGGGTAGACGGCGGCGGTGCGGATAAGGCGGGCGACGGCTTCGGCGCTGTCCGCGGCGACGGCGGGCAGCACCGAGGTGTAGGTGTCGGCGGTGAGCACGATGCTGGCGTGCCCGAGCAGGTCCTGGATGACTTTGAGGTCGGCGCCGGCGGCCAGGGCGAGGGTGGCGGCGCCGTGGCGCAGGTCGTGCAGCCGGACCGGTGGTAGGCCGCCGGCGGCGACGAGGCTGGCGAAGCGGTGGGTGACGGTCCCGGGTCGCAGCGCCCGGCCGGTGGCAGTGGTGAACATCGGCCCATCCGGGGCTCCGGTGTGCCGGCGGCGGTCGGCGAGCCGGGCGGCGGTGTCGGCGTCGAGGGCGATGGTGCGGCAGCTCGCGGCGCTTTTGGGTTCGGTCAGGGTAGGGGCGCCGCGGACTTCGACGAGCTGACGGCCGATGGTCAGGGTGGTTGTGCCGTCGGCGGCGGTGTCGAGGTCGCTCCAGAACAGTCCGCAGGCCTCGCCGCGTCGCAGGCCGCGCAAAGCGATGAGGCGGAACAGCAGGCCCATCGGGTCGGTGTCGACGGTGTCGAGGAAGACCGCGGTCTGCTCGGCGGTCCAGACCGCGACCGGCGGCCGCGTGCCGCCGGCGCGCCAGGCCCTGACGCGCGGTTCGGTCCACACGAGGGGATGCGGGCGGCGACCGGGGGACAACTCGAGGTCACTGGCGGCGTTGCGCTCGACCAGGCCGCGGCGCTGCGCGGTGGACAGCGCGGTGCGCAGGGTCGCCCGCAGCCGGGTCTGGCTCGCCGCCGATAGCGGCCTGCTGCGGCGGGGGCGGCGGCTGATAGCGGCGAGCATGGCGGCGACATCGTCGGCTTGCAGGTCGGCGAGGGGGATGCCGCCGAGATGGGGCAGCAGGTAGAGCCGGACGTGGGACTCATACGCCCGAAGGGTGCTGGCCCGAAGGTGCACCCTCGTGGCCAGCCAGCGGGTCAGCCACTGGCCGACGGTCAGGACCGGCCGCGCCGGGTTGTGCCAGCTTTGCAGAGCGGCCCGAGCGGCCGCCCGGGTGGGGTAGCCGCCGCGGCGTAGCCGGCACCGGTGCCCGTCCGGCCCTGCCGGCAGCTCGAGAGCGGCATACCAGCTGCCGTGCCCGCGCCGTCCCAGCAGCAGGCAGGGCGCGGCCCTGCTCGAGCGGCCCCCGCACCCGCACCTCTTGAACACCGAACCCTGAGTCGCCTTCATGCCGGCGATCATGACCACGCGTGTCTGGGCTGCGGAGCCGCCTCACGCCGAGTAACAGAAGGACGCCCCGTCCAGCCCTGCGGCACCGGAAAGGACCTTGATCTCAACCGGTCGGTGCATCAGTGCAGGTCGGCGCCGATGTGCTGGTGGAGGTCGGGATGGGTGTCGGTCCGGTGGGGTTCAGCATCGAGCAGCAGGATCAGCTGTGGGAGATGTGGCGGGGCGGGGAGTCGATCCGCGCGATCGAGCGGGCGATGGCCGTG
>JAABUP010001942.1_pt1 | contig 41888 bp, 42 predicted proteins | sample 5559201 | NCBI WGS metagenome assembly JAABUP01 (sample SAMN10711887, study PRJNA513373) | rock metagenome | isolation source: Antarctica rocks | place: Antarctica
GTTCGGTCCCTCTTCCGCGGTGAGCACTCGTGACCGGCTCTCATCCGGGTGCTCGGGTACGCCGGATTTGGGCCTGGGGCCACCCGTTGACCCTCAGCCCCGGTTCGCTGGCCATGGCGGTGTGAGTGCGGTTTTGTCTTGTGCCGGTGGAGTTTCTGACCGACGAGCAGGCGGAGTCCTACGGGGCGTTCGAGTGGCTTCGCCACCGGCATGTGCGTGTTGTCGGGGTGGTCGGTTCGCCGGGGAAGGTCGCTGCAGCGGCGGAAGCTGGCGCGGAGGACGTCATCGTCGACGGCGAGACGCTGGTCGAGCGGGTCCGGGCGTTGGTGCCGTCGGGTGTCTCAGCGGTCTTCGACGCGAACGGGGGCCAGGCTGCCGCACGCGGCTTTGACCTGCTGCGGATCCGCGGGATGCTCGTGCTTTACGGCACGGCCGCCGGACCGTTGCCTATACTGGATTCGGCACGTCTGGGCAACGGTTCGCTTTACTTCACGCGCACGAGTGGCAAGGACTACGTGGGAACCGCGGCGCAGTGGCAGCGGCGGGCCGCGCTCGTCTTGGCGCGCGCCGCCAGCGGCGAACTGCGGGTTCGGGTCGGCGGCTGCGTCGCTCTGGAACGGGCGGCAGAACTGCATGAATTGTTGGAGAGCCGCGCCAGCACCGGCAAGCTACTGCTGCAAGTGACCTCGGTCGGCTGATCCCGCTGGCGGCCGCACACTCAGGACAGCAATCCCCCGTCGGCGCGAAGGATCTGCCCCGTCACCGCACCGGCCGCGGCAGAGCACAGGAACAGGTACGAGCCGGCAAGGTCGGTCAGACCTGCTCCGTGCCCGAGCAGGGTACGGGTGGCGAGCGAGCGCCCGAGCGCCTCGCTGTCCGTGATGACCGGCCGCTCGACGCCCTTGCCGTTTACGGCCGCGAGCAGCGTTGGGACGCCACCGGGCGCGACGGCGTTCACGCGCACTTCGGGCGCGAGGTCACGGGCGAGCGAACGTACGAGGCCGACACCCGCGTGCTTGGCCACGACGTAGGCAACGCCGGCGCCGTTGCCGTGGACGTCGAACGAGGCGTCCGACAGGGTAAGCACGACGCATCCGCGGGCCTGCTGCAGGGCGGCGGCGGCAGCGCGGGCGGCCAGCAGGTACCCCAGCACGTCGACTTCCAGCACAGCGCGGAAGAGCGCTTCCAGGTCCGCTGGCTCGGCGTCGAGCAGGCGCATGCCACCGTCGTGGATGCCGGCGTTCGCGATGAGCACGTCGAGGCTGCCGTCGGGCGCGGCGGCCTGGACCGCGCGCTCGTTGTCCGCGTACTTGCGCACGTCGCCGATGACCGAGACGATCCCGGGCGCGTCCGACCGCCGGCGGTCGAGCACGGTGACCCGATCTCCCGCACAGGCGAACCCATCCGCAACCGCAGCACCGATCCCCGACGCGCCTCCGGTTATCAGCACCGACCGTCTTGCTGGAGTCATTGGCAGACGATACCGCGCCTGCCATACTTGGCATATGTCATACAGAGTTATGCAGTGAGCGTTGCTCTCGTCACAGGCGCGTCGTCCGGCATCGGAGCCGCCTTCGCCCGGGCGTTGCACCGATCGGGAACCACGGTGGTCCTGTGCGGCCGGGATGAGGAGCGTCTTCGTCGGACCATCGATGGCACAGGCCTGGGTTCCGTCGAGGTGTTGGTCGCCGACCTGATGACGCCATCCGGTCTATCGGCGCTGAGCTCGCGGCTGGCGTCGGGGCAACGGCCAATCGATCTCGTGGTGCACGCTGCCGGGCAGACCGCGTCGCTGCCATTCGGCGTTGGCCCGCTGCAGGCCGAAAGAACGCAACTGCAGCTCAACGTGGTGGTGACGATGGAGGTGCTGCACGCGGCGGTCACGGCCATGTCCGGTCGGGGGGGTGGTGCGATCATCACCGTCGGCTCGACCGCGGCGGTCTGGTCGCTCGGCAGCTACGCGGCGACAAAGGCGTGGCAGGCAAACCTCGCACAGGCGATTGCCGACCGCGCAGGGGAGACGGGAGTGCACTCACTGCTGTTGAGCCCGGGATTCACGCGGACAGAGCTGCATCAGCGCGCCGGCGTCGACACGAGCCGTGTCCCGCGGTGGATGTGGCTCAGTCCCGACGTCGTCGCGGCGGAGGGCCTACGCGCGCTCACCAATAGGCGCCGCACCTGGATCCCCACCCGACGGTATCGCGTCCTGGTCCGGGTCATGCGCCTGCTTCCGGTACGCATGCGGGTGGGCGTCATCCGGCACGTCGCTCCGCTGCATGCGCAGCGGCAAAGTGTCGGAGGTGGCGGTGCGGCCGCGTGAAGCAGCTCGGCCCACCGCCGTGGTCACCGGAGCCGCCTCCGGCCTGGGGCGGTCATTCGCCGTCCATCTGGCCGGGCTCGGATATTCCCTGGCCGTCTGCGACCTGCTCGACTGCGACAGCACAGTCAGCGAGATCCGACGGAGCGGCGGTACCGCCTTCGGCGCCCGAGCGGACGCCAGCGACGCGGAGGACGTCGCTGGCTTTGCTGGGCAAGTGCATCACGAACTCGGCCCGGTCAGCGTCCTCGTCAACAACGTGGGCATCTCCCCGTACGCACCGTTCGCTGACATCACACTCGAACAGTGGCGGAGAGTCATGTCCGTCAACCTCGACAGCCTGTTCTTGATGACACGTGCGTTCCTGCCCGACATGATCGCCGCGGGCGCCGGTCGGGTCGTGAACTTGACCTCCAGTGTGGGCTGGGATCCGCAGTCGACCGAGATGGTCCACTACGCAACCTCCAAGCTCGGCGTGGTCGGATTCACCCGCAGCCTCGCCGGCGAGATGGGCCAGCACGGGGTCACGGTCAACTGCATTGCGCCGGGGTTGGTCGCTACCCCTGCACTGCGCGACCGGGTAGTCCCCCAACGCTGGGCGGCGCTGCGTGAGCGGCAAGCCGTCAAGCGGACCCTCGAACCGGCGGACCTGTTGGCCGCCCTGGAATACCTGGTGTCGCCGGGTGCACAGATGGTCACCGGCACCGTTGTCCCGGTCAACGGCGGCCGGGTCTGGCTATGAGTCCGCAATGCCTGCCGGGACTTCGCGCCATGGACCACGTGGGCCTGGTCGTACCCGATCTGGAGGTGGCACTCGAACTCTTTGTCGACGCACTTGGTGCCCAACTGCTGTTCGTTCACGGCCCCTACCGTGGCGGTGCAGACGCGCATCTGCAGCAACGCCAGTTCGAGCGTCATCGCCGCACGGAGGTCGAGAAGATTGCCATGGTGCGAATCGGGCCGACGAACTTCGAGCTCTTGCAGTTCAGCGCACCCGACCAACGGCGCGACGTTCCCCGCACCAGCGATCTCGGTGGCCATCACGTCGCACTGTACGTCGACGACATCGAGGTTGCGGCGGAGCACCTCCGAGCGCACGGAGTGCGGGTACTAGGCGTTCCCATGCCGTTGCAGGGACCGGAATCCGGGCCGCGCGCGGTGTTTGTCTTCGCCCTGACGAACTGGGGGCTCGCACTCGAGTTGGTCAGCTATCCCGGCGGCAAGCAATACGAAGCCACGAGCGAGCTGCAGCTGTTTGACCCACGCCAACAGAGCTTGTGGAATCCCGTAGTTTCGGACTAGAACTGATTGACCCACGCAAGCGCGCCGTCCCAGGACGTGCCCACCAGCCGTCTGCCTCGCGCCAAGGTGTCAACACCAAGGCGCAGGGTTGCCGACACTCAGCACGCCGGTGAGGAGGTCGCCGGCATCGGAACACCCCCGTCGCCGCGCGCTGTGGTGCGGCGGTACGGGTCCGGGCCGGCAAAACACCACACATCTGGAGCTGCGGTCGTACTGATCAGACCAGAAGTAAGGCACCGCGTCCCACACGCACGACACCTCGGGCCGGGCGATCACCCGGGCCACCACCAGCGCTTGATCCACCGCGCCGGACTTCCCGGCACGCTCCCTTTCGATCGAAGCCGCCCGAGCTCACCGCCAACGGTTCTTCACCTGGTCCCGGTGCACATCGATCCCGCGGCATTCCTGGATCAGCCCACCCAAGGGAGACGGAGGCCAACACTCAGTTGGGCGACACGCTACAGACACCCAGTCAGCCGATGGATCCGGGCTCAGCCCCAGGCGACAGGGAGTGAATGCAGCCCTCGAAATCCGACATTCGCGATATAGCTCGGCTTGAATCCATCGACGATTCGAAGGCCGGGCAGGTGACTTGTCAGTGCTTCCAAAGCGAGTCGCATTTCCAGCCGAGATAACGCGGCTCCGACACAAAAATGGGCGCCCACCCCAAACGAGGTGTGTTTTGCAGCATCTGGACGTTCGATCAGGAACTGCTCTGGCCGTGAAGCGAACCGCGCAGCGTCCCGATTCGCTGAGCCTACGAGAAGCAGAACTCGCTCGCCAGCAGGAATGACCACGTCCCCCATGGCCACGTCACAATTTGCTACTCGCAACCATGATATGATGGGCGCGTCGTAGCGCAGCATTTCCTCCACTGCCCGCGGAATAGTCTGTGGTTCGGCGACGAGGCGCTCCCACGCACCTTCCGTACGCAGCACGTGGAAGAGTCCGTTACCGAGTAGATTTGCGGTCGTCTCGTGACCGGCAACTAGGAAATTGAATGCGATGCTGGCGATCTCGCGCTCTGTGACCACACCGTCGTCACCATTACGGTAACGAACGAGCGCGCTTGGAAAATCATTCAGTGGTACGCGTATACGATCGGCGACCAACTGCTGGCAATATCGCCAGAACTCGAGCATGCCCTGCGCGAGACGTACCTGCTCGTCGTCGTCTGCCTGTCCCCAGACCAGCGCGATCTGGCCGTCTGACCACGCCTTGATGCGGTCGAAGTCTGACTCGGGCACACCCAACAGGTCCAGCATCACGAGGATGGGGAGTTCCCAGGCGAGGTCGCGGACGACGTCCGCCTGGCCTCGCTCGACCATAGCCGCCACCAGCTGGCTCACCCGCGTCCGGACGCTCTGCTCATAGACCAGGACGCCCCGCGGCGTGGTGGGAAAGGTTTCGACAATCGCCTTGCGCGTGCGTGGATGAACTGGCGGGTCGGCTGCAACGGTGACCGGGTCCACCGTGAGCTCAGCCAGTGTCGCCCCGGCGTGTGCACAGACCGGGAACATCGGAGCAAGGGTCAATGCGTTGCCGAAGGCGGCCTGGTCGCGAAACGCCAGCTGTACATCGTTGAACCTGCTGATCACCCATACGCCCAGCTCCTTGTCGAAGAAGGCCGGTTTGTCTGCCCGCAACTCACCGAACACGGAGTACGGATCGTCCAGGTATTCCGAGGTGAGCGGACGCAAAAGCATGCTTGCAGCCTCCTTGGGGCCAAAGTGCCTGGTATATGTATGACATATGCGGCAGGTGGCGTCAAGACGCTCCACGCGGTCCGCTGCCAAGCTCGCTGATAAGGCCGGTGCTGAAAGCGGCGCGCCGCCAGCCGCTGGCGCCGCAAGACTGAGGCACGCGCCGCGGCGAATCCGACCATTTGACTCTTCTTGTCCCAGCAGACGAAGGGCTCGCCTTAGCGCGGCGCGCAATTCGAGCAGAGTGTCACTAGCCAGGGACCGCCATAGAGGCGCCCTCGGTCGCCGCATCGCTCGCAGATACTGCGAGAGGCCATCACGGTCTCATCAACTAATGCGCGGGCCTGCTCCGCCACAGCCGCTGGCGCGTAGAACCGTAGTGCCAGCGCACCATGTTCCGCAGCTGTGGCCTCGAAGATGAAGCAGGCTGAGTCAAGCTGTGTTATCTCATGGTGTAGGTCATCGAGCAATGCCTGCCATCCATCACCGATGACGCGCGGCCAGCGGCCTGGCCCCATGGGCGTCCGCGTCTGTTCCGGCCAAAGCCGCGATGCCCAACGCGCTAACGCCACCACGGCCTTCTCTATACATTACGTCATTCCATACGTCAAGGCGCCGCCCGCATACACAGTGATGCTCCACCGCAGCCGCGCGCCTCGGAGGGTCTAGCCCGACATCGGCCTGCTGAAGAGGTTTGCCGCTGGAGCCACCGCCGAGTTCGCTGGATAGCGGGGCTAGTCTTCAATGGAAGCTCCCGGGGCGGTGCGGTAACTGGCTGACACCGCAACGTCACCGCCCAGGCCTCACACTCCCCCGGCCGACAGGACGAACGTGAGATGTGGACTTTTTGCCTGGCCACCAGCGAGGACCTACACCTGGCTACACACGGGGGCTTTCTCAGGGCTACGGACGAACGGTTCCTTGGGTGACAGTTCCAACAGTCCCTAGTCAAGCCCCGGCCAACGTCCACCCCCTTGGCAATGGCAGAGTCCCTCCAACTCAGGACTAGAGCTGATTGACCCACGCAAGCGCGCCGTCCCAGGACGTGCCCACCAGCCGTCTGCCTTGCGCTAAGGCGCGGGGATTGCCGACACTCAGCACGCCGGTGAGGAGGCCGTCGGCACCGAAACACACTACTTCACCGCGCGCTGTGGTGCGCCGGTACACGTCTGGGCCGGCAACTCCACACATCTGGAACTTGCGGTCGTACTGATCGGTCCAGAAATACGGCACGGCGTCCCACACGCACGGCACCTCAGGACGGGCGATGACCCGGGCCACCACCAGCGCCTGATCCACCGCGCTCTGCCACTGCTCCACCCGGCGCTGTTCGCCGGTACGGGCATTGCGCCAGCGGCTGACGTCGCCGGCGGCGAAGATGCCCGGCACCGTGGTGCGGCCGGACGCATCACAGACGACGCCATTGTCGACGAGGACGCCCGAGCCGTCGAGCCACTCGGTGTTGGGCATTGCGCCGACCCCCACGAGCATCAGATCGGCCGGAACGATCTCGCCATTGACGACGACCCCTTCGAGCGCAGCGCCGCCGATGATGTCAGTCACGGCGGCGGAGCAGCGGATGTTCACTCCCCGTTCGGCGTGCAGGGCGCTGACGATGTCACCGACGTCCTCGCCGAGCACGCGGGTGAGCGGCCGGGGCGCGGACTCGACGACGGTGACTGTGCAGCCGATCGTGTGCGCGACTGCGGCGACCTCGAGTCCGATGAACCCGGCGCCGACGACGACGACGCGCGCACCGGGACGGAGACCGGACGCGAGCAGCAGCGAATCATCCAGCGACCGCAAGTAGTGCACGCCGGCGATGGTGGGTATCGAACCGATCCGCCGCACCCGCGCACCGGTGGCGATCACCGCCGTCGTGTACGCGTGCTGGGCACCGTCGGCCGTGCGCACCTCGCGAGCAGTGCTGTTCACAGACACCGCAGGCAAGCCGAGCAGGAGTTCGACGTCGAGCTCGCCGACCTCGCCGGGACGAAACAGCGCGACGCCGTCAGTGCTCAGCGCACCGGAGAGCAGTTGTTTGGACAGCGGTGGCCGGTCGTAGGGCGGGTGAACTTCGTCGCCGAGCAGGGTGAGCTGCCCGGCGTAGCCGGCCGTCCGCAGCTCCCGAGCCACTGTCGCGGCGACCAGTCCCCCGCCGATGACGACGACACGATCGCCGACCGTCCTCACTCGGTGATCGTGATCGCCTTGACCGGGCACGACGCAACGGCTCGACGTACCTCGTCGTGCAAGTCCGACGGCGGCTCGGCGATGAGGACGAAGGCCTTGCTGTTCTCTTCGCTGATGTCGAAGACGTCTGGGGACTCGATGATGCAGTTGGCGTACTCGCGGCACACGGTCGGGTCAACTGTCACTTTCATCGGTGCACCTTTCTTCGGGCACGTGGTCACAAGTCCACGGCGATGTATTTGGTCTCCAGGAATTCGTGAATGCCGGCGAAGCCGCCCTCGCGACCTTGGCCGCTTTGTTTCATACCGCCGAACGGCGCCGCCGGATCAGACACGACGCCGCGGTTGACGGCGACCATGCCCGCCTCCAACTGTCCAGCAATCCGCATGCCACGGCCGACATCGCCAGAGAAGACATAGGCGATCAAGCCGTACTCGGTGCAGTTGGCCAGACGCACGGCCTCCTCGTCGCTGTCGACAATGACGATCGGGGCGACCGGACCAAAGATCTCACTGTCGAGGACCTGCGCATCGGCCGCGACGTCGACCAGCACGGTAGCCGGATAGAACGCACCGTCACCGCTCGGTAGCGACCCCCCGACCAGGCACCGCGCGCCATCGGCCACCGCCGCGTCAACCAAGTCGGCGACCTTCTGCCGTTCGGCGACCGAGACGAGGGCGCCGAGCTGTGTCCTCGGGTCGAGGCCCGGGCCTTGGACGAGGGCACTCATCTCGTGCGCCAGGCGGGAGGTGAATCGGTCCGCGACGGCCCGTGCGACGTAGAAGCGGTTCGCCGCCGTGCAGGCCGCGCCCCCGTTGCGCATCTTGGCCACCATCGCGCCCTGCACAGCGGCCTCGACGTCGGCGTCATCCAGTACGAGGAACGGGGCATTGCCGCCGAGCTCCATCGACGCCCGCACCACGGTGTCCGCGGCCGAGCGCAGCAGGACTCTGCCGACCTCGGTCGACCCGGTGAACGACACGTTGCGCACCCTCGGGTCGTGCATCATCCGATCGATCTGGGCGCCGACGGGCACCGGGAGCAGCACGTTGACTACGCCATCGGGTACCCCGGCACGCTGGAGGAGGTCGGCCAGCGCCAAGGCCGTGAGCGGCGTTTCGGTCGCCGGCTTCAAGACGACCGTGCAGCCGGCCGCGAGCGCCGGCCCGATCTTTCGGGTGGCCATCGCGGCCGGGAAGTTCCATGGGATGATCAGCAGGCTCACGCCGATCGGCTCGTGGGTGACGACGATGCGCTTGTCGCCGCCGGGGGCGAGCCGGTAGTCGCCGGCGACCCGAACCGCCTCCTCGGAGAACCAGCGGAAGAACTCGGCCGCGTAGGCGATCTCGGAACGGGCATCGGCGAGTACTTTGCCGTTCTCCCGGCTGACCAGTTCGGCGAAGTTCTCCGTCTCCTCGGTCATCAACTCGAACGCACGGCGCAGGACCTCGGCGCGCTGTCGCGGGGCGGTCGCCCGCCAACCGGGGGCGGCACGGGTCGCCGCGATGAGCGCCGCGTCGCATTCGGCTTCCCCTGCGGTGGCCACCTCGGCGAGGATCTCGCCCGTGGCCGGGTCGTGCACGGCGATCCGGTCGTTACCCGAACACCAGGCGCCGTCGATGAACAACTCAGTAAACAACTTCACGATGGTCTCCACTCGGTCCTGCGGCTGATGACGGTCGGTTCAGACGGGGGGAGCAGACCACAGGCCCGAGTCCGGACGGCCAATGAACGGCTGCGGGTCCCGCGTGCATGCCGTGCCCCACTGGTCGGATTCCTCGGGGATGCGGCGCCATACCCTGGGCCGCCAGGTCGTCACATCCGCGATGTCCTCGAGTTGGGTCGTGTACTCGGCGACGAATCCGTTCGGGTCTTCGAAGTAGGCGAAGGTGTTGCTGCCGGGGGCGTGCCGGCCTGGTCCCCACACCATCGGGTACCCGGCGCGGACCAGGTGCCCAGCGGCTCGCATGTATTCGTCGAGACCGCGCGTCTCGTAGGCGATGTGATTCAGGTTGGCGTGTACGTTGGCGCTCACCGCGAACTGGTGGTGCGCGGGTGTGGCTCCTTTGAGGAAGACCATGACGTCCTCAAGGTAGTCGCTTTGGAAGAACCCCAGCGCATCAGAGAAGAAGTCGACGAGTTCCGCCATGCGGGCGCTGTTCAGTACGACGTGTGACAGGCCGGTGGGCACGTGCTCGCCTACGGAGATGCGTCGGGCCTGCTTCGGTGTCCATTCCGCCGCGATTTCGAGAGTTCGTCCTTCGACCGGGTCGAAGAAGCGAAACCCGTAGCCACCACCGGGCGCATCGAGCGTATGCGGTTCGGTGATCAACTGGACATTGCGTCCGAGCAACCGTGCGGCGTACCAGTCGACGTCACTGCGTGTTGGCACTCCGAAGGACACGAGATCGATTTGGTTCTGTTCGGTGGCGCGCAGCCGCAATGCGTAGGGGTCGCTCGATCCGTCCGCGCCGAGGAAAACCAGTCCGCTCTGGGTTTCCGTCGGCGTGAGTCCCCAGAGGTCGCGGTAGTAGCCGAGCCCTGAATCGAGGTCAGCGACGCCGAGACCGACGTATCTGACGTGCGTGATCCGGCATTCTCCCGCCGGGCGGGGCGCAACTGTGGGCGTTGAAGTAATCATCGAACGAGTGGTCATGGGTTGGTCTTCCAATCATGAGGGAATGAGGTGGATCACTTCGCAGTACCCCAACACGTCGTCGTAGACATCGGTACGTCGATCCTCGAGTGGGCGTATTCCGGAACCGCGGTCCTTAGCCGCCGCGACCGTGGCGAGGTCGATTCGGGCAACCGCTATGTCGGGCCTGCGCGCGTCGAGCGGCTCGATCACCGCTCGGCCGAAGGGGTCTGCCAGCAAGGAGCGACCGAGGAACGTGTGCTCATTCGTGGCGCCGACTTGGTCGGCGCAGCCGACGAATACACCGTTGAGATTCGCCTGCACCATCGCCGCGTCGATCTGCCCGATGCGCGGCTCGGTCACCGCCGGGGCGGCCGCGTCGAAACCGGCTACCCAGGCGGTCGGGACGGCAACGACGTCGGCACCCCGCAGCGCGAGGATCCGCAGCGCCTCGGGGAACCGAAGGTCGTAGCAGATCAGCACCCCGAGGCGCAGGCCCCCGATGTCGATGATAGGCAGGCCGGTGTCGCCGGGAGTGAAGATCCCGCGCTCGGCGCCGAATAGGTGCAGCTTGCGGTAGAGGCCCGCAGTCTGCCCGTCAGGTCCGATGACGATTGCGCTGTTGTACAGCCGTCCGCCGGCGTACTCGGGGAACCCACCAACGACGGTGACGCCGTGCCGCTCCGCGCACCGCGACCAGGCAGCCAACCCTGGCCCGGGCATGTCGACCGATTCGGCGACCTCGATCAGAGCCGAACGATCCAGCACGTAACCGGAAGCGACGAGCTCGGGCAAGACCACGATCTCAGCGCCTGCGGCCGCGGCAGCGGCGATGGCCTCCGTCGTGCGTGCCACGTTGACCGCGGCGTCTAATGGCGAGCACTCGATCTGCGCCAGCCCGAGCCCGATACTGGTCATCGTTGCTACGCCGCCGGGCAACCGGGATCACCGGACACGCTGCGGTCAACGATGCCCTCGCGCACCTCGTCGGTGCCGATGTCGAAGAACGCCATGATGCGACATGGGCACGCCTCACCACCTTCGATCTTCCAGGGGAACGCGCCGATGACGCAGCGCTGGTTGAGGACCTCGTCGAGGTCGCCACCAATGTTCTCTGCGTGGATGCAGCCATCCTGAAAGGCGAGGTGATGCATGGGGAAGATCTCACTGGTGACGTGGCGTCCTGAGAGATGGTGGGTGTACTCGTATTCGCCGCCGAAGAACTCCAAATAGGGCATGCCGACCTTCTTCTCGAACGCAGCGAGCAGGTCCGGTCGCATGTTGCGGATGGTCGTATTCATCGGGTGGTCACCCGAGCCGGCATCGATGCCCCACCAACTGATCTCCATCTCCGCCATCCAACGGGCGAGTTCCACCCCTCCACCGGGATGCATGGTGAAGTAGCGGACGAGGTCCTGCTTGGGCTGACCCTGGTAGTACTGGTGGAAACCGGTGTGCACGATGAGGATGTCGCCCTTCTTCACCTCGACCTTGTCGGTGATGTGATGAGGCCTGATGATGTCCCAGTCCGATACGACGTCGGAGACATCGACTACGACTCCCTCATGGATGAGCTTGGTCAGCGGCAGCGACGCCATGTCCAGGCCGCCGTCCGCACCGTGCATCGGCCCATCCAGGTGAGTCCCGCTGTGCAGGGACGTCTCGATCTTCTGGGACACGATCTGGTTGGTCTGCAGATTTTGCGTGTAGTACATCTTGCTGCCGGGGTAGCCCACCCAACCCGGCGTGTGCAGGCCCCAGGTGTGCGTCATGTCGACAATTTTCACGGTTCTCCCTCTTGGTGGATGCGGTAGCGAACGCTCAGCGCATGACGCGGAGCGAGCCAATGGGGTCGGTGGAGCGGCCTCTGTCGGCCTGCTCCGCGGCGCGCAGCAGGTGGTAGGCGAGGACGAGGTCCTGCTCGACGCTGCCGATGCTCTTGAACAGCGTGTAGCCCTCCCCGGTGTCCGCCGCGGTGTCCGTGGCCAGGTATTCACCGAGCAACACGGCGCCGGCTGGGTCCCAGCCGGACGCAACCGCCTCGACGCAGTCGCCTGACTCATGCGCGGCGTCCGGTGTGTCGAGCACGACACGTGCCGCGTCGAGGAAGACGTCGCCGAATAGTTCGCGGTGGACCGGCTGCGTCGAGCCGATCGCAGCGACGATGCCGATGCCAGCGAGGTCAGCCGCCGCGAGGAACGCCGCGTGATGCGATGAGGTGGCGACGTAGAGCACGTCGCACGTGGACAGGACCTCCTGCTGTGAACGCACCGCACGAACAGGTAGGCCCAGCTCGTCATGCATCTGCGCGGCGAAGGTGGCGCGGTTGGCGGCCGTCGGGCTAAAGACCACGGCCTCGCTGACCGCCACGGCGCCATGCAGCGCCCGCAGGCCCTCGCGTGCCTCCTCGCCTGATCCGATCAGCCCAACGCGGACCGTGCGCTGCGTTGCCCAGTGCTGCACGGCTGCTGCAGCCGTCGCCGAGGTGCGAAGGCTGGTGATTCGGCGGCCGTCCACGATGCCCAGGGCCTCCCCGGTGGACTCCCGGTACAGGTGTACGTGGTAGTAGACGTGTTGCCCGACTCGATGGAACTCTTTGTAACCCAAGATATCCAGGTCACTCACGGTACCGGCGAGGATCCGCATCCACGCCGTTGGCCCGTTCACCTGTACCCGTCCGGTCACGATGTTGCCGCCGGCTTTCAGCCGTGCGGCGTCCCGCGCCGCGGCCAGACCGACCTCGACGGCGGCCAAGGCGTCGACGTCGTCGTCGTTGAGCAGCCGGAGTGGTGTTACCCCGGTCGTCGGGGCGCTCATCGCGGGTTCCGACCGGTGTAGAACAAGGCGTCGTCGTCGCCGGTGACGTCCAAGCCGGATGCGATGGCGGCGTTGCGCATCGTGGCCATCTGACCCGCACTGACACGCATGTGTGGCTGTCGGATCGGGCCACCGTTGTATCCCATCAGCCAGCCCTGATACTTCCAATGCATGCGGGGGACGAGGCCACTGTTCGCGACAAGAGGGGTGCAGACGGTGGCGTGCGCGCGGCGTGCGGGCGCGACCTGCCAGTACAGCTCCATGCCCTTGTCCCACGTAGCCTTGTCGGACAGCAAGCGGAAGATCTGCGGGATGACGGGACCCATGAGCTCGTAGTTGGACGTTCCCATGAACTGCATGCCGTAGTTGGCAATCCATGCAGGCGCGTTGAACTCGAGCGGGTCAGTGACAATGACTTCACCGGTAAAGCGCTCGAACACTGCCGCGATGCCGCCGACACCCGGACCTCCGACTTCGTTCTTGATCGCAACGACCTCAGGGATCGAGTCGACCATGCGCTCGAGCAGGGACACCGAGAAGCCGGCGGCGTGCAGTCGACCGAAGTTCCACTGGTCCATCGCGAAGATGACGATACCGAGACGGCAGGCGTCGGCCACGGCCTTGGTGAACGCGAGCACGTCGTCGGTGCTCGGCGGGTTAAAGTACAGCGGATAGGACGGCATGACGAGATCGACACCGGCCTGGGCGCCGTGCTGGGCGGAGGCGACGGTGTCGGCGAGCGTCGGCTGTGAGGCCTGCAGCACGGTTACGAGATCGTCTCCGGCTTCGTCGACGACGATCTCGGTGAAGCGGCGCATCTCCTGGGCTGTCGTGCCGGCTTCCGAGACGATTAGGACACCGGACATGCCGTGCGCCTTCTCCAGGGCGATGTCGTGGCGTATGCCGGCTTCGTTGAGGTCGGCGAGGTCGGAGGTGAAAGTCGGGCTAACGCAGCCGCAGCATCCGCGCAGAGACGCGAGCGCCCACTCTCGGGCGGTGCCGTTTTCGTACTTGGTCATCAGTAACCTTCATTCCTAGCTGTCTGGTACGGGTTCGGTCGCGGAGGGGTCGGGGCCGAACGGTGTCTCCAGGCCCTTGCCCACCTCGAGTGGGGTCGACCAGGTCAGGGCTTCGAGCGTCAACGCGTCGAGGCGGATCGCGCGGTCCTGGCGGAGTGAGCGGATCTCGAGTCGCTCACCGTTGCGCGTGGCCACTTTGCGCACGTGGACTGCCGCGAACTCATTTGATACCAAGATTGCGTCGCTGAGCTCTCCGTTGTCGTGCGCGTCGCTCATAGGATGATCCGCAGCTGGGGAAAGTCGAGCAGGGTCTGGTCGAGCACCACCCAACGGCGCAGCAGGAGTAGGCGATCGCCGCGCCGAACGATGGTGTCGGTGCGTTCACCTGTGAGGTACTTGGGCGCATTGGATTGCCGGGTGCCAACCAGCATGACGTTCGAGTGAACGATGTACTCGTGCGGGTCTGCGGTGACCAACGCACGGATGTTGGTGACGAAATGACGAAATCGCACGGGCGGGTTCTCACCCCACGCCGTCTCGTAGATGTCCTCGTCGAAGCGCCGGAACCACTGGGTGGACATCGACCACCGGGACTCGTCGATAAGCAGACTGCGGTCGTCATAGTGCGGTTTGAACGGGCTATCCGGAGTCACCGGCGTGGGCACCTGATAGACGAAGTCTTCGGCCACGATCTCAACCCAGGCGTGGAACTGCCGGTCATCCAGCAGGCCGGCCTCATGGGCGAGAAACAGGGTGATCTCGGCTTGCACCGCTGGATCGGCGAAGTGCAGGGTGTCTAATAATTCTCTGCGCCGTCCGACAAACTCGGTGGTCATCGGACACTCACCGTGGCCGGCTCAAGCGCCATGAGCTCGTTCCACCGGCTGTGGAAGGCACGCAGTGTCCGTTCCGTGCGGTCGCCATCGACGACATCGCCGGGCCAGCCGAGCTCGCTCGGCGCCTGCGGGTGATGGCGTCCACCCTCCAAATTGATGGGCAGGGTGCGGGAGACGTCGCCGACGCTCGCCGCGGAGATGCCGACGAAGTTCTCGGTGTCGTCGATCTCGAACAGCCCCGAGGGTCCGTTGGTGCGCAGGTAGGCCAGTTGGGACAGTCTGAGCCATTCGGGATCGGCTCCCTTGGGCGCGAGATAGAACCAGAGCTGTTCGCTCGTGGTGGCGTCGATCGGGTAGCGAATGGTGATGCGAATGTATCGGGCGTGCAGGTCGGGGCCGTCGACATTGGTTTTAAAGTTCTCGATGAACGACATGTTCGGGAAGATTGATCCGTGCCCGACGGACAGGCACGACATCAGCTCACGTTGGGCCGCGCTGAGTTTGGCGTCGAAGGTGGGCCACATCTCCTGTGGGTAGCCGAAGTAGTGGGTGCCGTCAACGACGAGGGGCAGGCGCTGGATGCGCATCGTATGGCCGTTGCCAGCGTCGACGGTGCGTCCGGTGAACTTCGGCTTCACCTCGTCGGCCAGCTTGACCAGATCGGGTTGGGTGGCGAACAAACCCAGGTCGAAGGCGGAGGCGTGGGTGATCGTCGTGTGGTATCCGTCGCCCGAGAGGTTCTCGCCTTCGGTCTTCCAGTTGGCCTTGACGATGTTGCGGACTGGTGCGCCGATCACTTCGAGTCCGTCGGTGAACTTGCCGAAGATCGTTTCGAGATACCAGCTGATATCGCCGAGGTAGTCGCTCAGAGTCGGCGCATCGGCGTCCCAGGTGGCGAAGATCATGCCGTACACGGTGTCGACCTGCGCCGGAGCGAACAACGAGAACTTGCTCTTGTCGATGCCGCCCTTGCCGAAGACGTCGGGCTGGTAGGTGACGCCGCGCAGCTGACCGGTGTTGGCGTAGGTCCAGCCGTGGTAGCTGCAGCGGAAGTGCGAGGCGTTGCCGCTGTCAGCGCGGCACAGTGGCACGCCGCGGTGTCGACAGGTGTTCAGCATGATCCGCAGGTCCCCGTTTTCGTCGCGGGCCACGATGACCGGGTCGCGACCCATCTTGCGGAGCACGTAGTCCCCGGACTCGGGAACCTCACTCTCGTGGGCGACGAACTGCCAGCTTCGGGTGAAGATGCGCTGCATCTCCTGCTCGAAGACGGCCTCGTCGCCCCAGCTGCGCCGCAGGACGGTGAACGGTGTCGGTTCCACCAGCGTCATGGCACTCTCTTTCTCTCGAGTCTCGACGAACCCACCCCATATTTGTCTCTTGTCATACAGAAAGCAAGAGGCAATATTCGGCCCTCTGAAGATGGCAACCTTGGCCGTTTAGTGGTATGTATGCTCAATGCCCTCCGCACTCGACCGCCAGCACGGACGGCTTCCGTGGCCGACACCGGACGAGCTCGACGCCGCCCAACGCACGGTCTATGACCGGATCGTCGGGGGCCCTCGCGCCAGCACCAGCCCGGCGTTTCGCCTCACCGACGCGGCCGGCCGTCTCGAAGGCCCCTTCAACTCCATGCTCGTCAACCCCGAGGTCGGTGATGCCCTCCAGCAGCTCGGTGCGGCCATCCGCTACGGCACCGCGCTACCCGACCGATGCCGCGAAATCGCGATCCTGACACTCGCCGTGGAGCGACGCAGCAACTTCGAATGGTACGCCCACGCGCGGGTGGGCCAGCGCTGCGGGCTTACTGTGGACGAGTTGACCGCACTGCACGACCGCGGCGGCGTCGCTAGTCTCTCCCCCACCGAACGGCTCGTCCGTCGCGCCGTCACCGCACTGTGTCGCACCGGCGATCTTGATGACGCGTTGCATGCCGACCTTGCCGACGCACTCGGGCGCTATCAACTCGCCGAGCTGATCACACTGGCCGGTTACTACGATCTCCTCGCACTCTCACTCCGGGTTTGGCGCACACCGCTACCCTCTGGCGAGACCGAGCCCTTCGACTCAACCGACGTATCAGCGGCGCGTCACCTGGAACCAGTGGAGCGTTCTCATGGCAAGCACTGAGACACCTACGAACGAGGCCAGTGCTGTGCTGCCCCGCCTGGGAAACGGTTCGCTCACCGAACGCACCACCACCGCCCTGCTCGAGGCGATACTCGACCGTAGGTTCCCCCACGATCGGTTGCCCCCCGAGCCCGAGCTTGCCGAGCAACTCGCCGTCAGCCGCACGACGATCCGCGCCGCACTGCAATCGCTGGAGCGCCTCGGGGTGCTCAGCCGCGCACCGGGGCGCGGCACCATCGCGCGCGCCCACATTGGACGCGAGAGCATTGTGCTGCAGCGCCTGATCGGGTTCAAGGGCTTGCTGCTCGAACGGCACCAACACGTCGAAGTGCAGCAGCGCTATTGGGTGCACGAGGGCGCCAGCAAAAAGGCGAACCAAATTCTGGGTGTCGGGCTGGAGTCGGTGATGGTCGTCAGCGCCAAAACATTCATGGCCGACGGTCGGCCGGCAATTTACATCGCCGATGAGATCCCGTTGCGGAACTGCGCCCCGTCACTGCAGGAGTCACTGCTGGCCGGTGACGCCGTCCCCCTGCAGGACTCGATCTTCGAATTCAGCCGAACGTGGCCAGGTCGCGAGATTGACCACACGGTTGTCGAAATGATCCCGTCGGTCGCACCGGCGACCGGAACGACACTGCAAGTGCCCGCTGGTCGCCCGTACATGCAGCTACTTGAAAGTCATTACACCTCTGCCAGTGAAGCCGTCGCACTCAGCAGGGTCCATGTCGATGACGACTATGTTCGCTTTCAGGTCGTTCGGCACACCTGACGGCCCTTGCCGTCAGGTGTGCCGCCACTACTGCTGTCGCCAACGGCGGACCCCGATACCGACCAGGAGCAGGATCGGCAATGCCCCAATGACGGTCAGTCGCGCCGACCGCGGCAGGAGCGACCACGCATCGAGCGCTTCAGTGTCCTCCACCATCGCGACGGGTGTGCTGGCCTGTTGTTCGCTGACCCCTGTGCTCACTTCATCATCGGCATCGGGCTGGGTGAGCAACGTCGCAAGGTTACGTGCAAACTGATCGAGTAGGCGGCCGCTCACCTCGGCAATGAGGCTGCGGCCAAACTGGGCAGGCTTGCCCGAGAGGTCCAGCTCAGTGTGGACCTCGACGCGTGTCTGGCCGTCGTTCTCGGCAAGCTCAGCGATCACGCGGGCGTCTGCGCCGCCCGAGCCACGAGTCTCCTTGCCGGACGCGACGATCACCGCCCTATGGGCAGCGTCGTCCTGCTCGACGATGGCGGCCTCTCCACGGTAGGCCAGTTGGATGGGCCCGACCTTGATCTTCACTCGGCCCAGGAAGGTGTCACCGTGACGTTCATCGACGGCCGCACCAGGAAGGCAGAGCGCGATGCGCTCGACGTCCAGCAAGGCGTTCCAGGCTTGATCGATGGGGACAGGAACGATGAAGCGGTTTTGCAAGAGCATGTGATCTACCTGCCTCTCGAAGTGCCGCCGCACGGCGGCGGTCAGCGAATTTGCTCGGGGGTGAGCGTGTTGACGTTCTGCTGGTCGATGAACACGTCGGGGACGTTGATGCGGTGCTGCGCCGGCTTCTTGCCGTTGGCGTAGTCGACTGCGGTCTGCATCGCGATTTGTCCCCAGGTATAGCCGCGCTCGGACAGGGTCAGGTCGTAGGTGCCGGCCTTGAGTGCAGCGATCGCGGCGGGGCTGCCATCCCATCCCGCGATGAAGATGTCCTTGGGGTTGATGCCAGCGGACTGCACAGCCTGGATGACCCCCATCGAGATATCGTCATCGCTGGACAATATCCCCTTCACACCCTTATTCGATGCGAGCCCTGTGGTTGCGAGGTTGACTGCCGCCCCGGTCGAGAGATCGTTGTCCACGAGTGTCGTCACGACGTGCACTTTAGGATTCTTCGCCAGCACCTGGTCCCACCCCTGTTTCTGCAACTGCACGAATGTGATCTGCGGCGGGCCAGTGACGAGCATGAGGTCCCCGGATCCACCCATGCCGTCGATGACCTTCTGCATGGTGCGCGCAGCTTGATCGACGAGGTCGGGTCCGACGTAAGCGTCCTCGTCGGCGTCGGCGACCTTGTTGGCCACAGAGATCATGGGCACGCCGGCGGACCGCGCTTGTTTGTATGCCGGCACAAGCGCAGCGGCATCGACGGGTGACGCCAGGACGAGGTTCACCCCCTTGGTGACGAAGGTGTTGATCTGGTTGCTTTGCGTCTCGGCGCTGTTGTCGCCGTAGGCGAACTCGGTCTGCACACCTAGTTCCTTTGCCTTGTCCTCCATGCCTTGCTTCATCTGGATGTATAGCGGAATGACGTTGCTGTAAAAACTGACCCCAATCTTGACGTTCTTGCCGCCGCCGCCCCCCGCCCCCCCGGAATCACTCGAACCGCCGCTGCTGCACGCGGTCAACGCCAGGGCTGCCGCGACGACCACCCCGGCCATCTTGTGCGAATTTCTAGGCATTTCGTCTCCCATTCGGAGTAGGTATGACAATTTGGTGGACCGAATGAATGGCCAAGTGACCGCGTCAGCGCCGACGGCGGAATACCTCCGAGCACGCAGCGACGACGAACACGGCACCCACCGCGACCTGCTGAAGGGAGTAGTCGACGCCGAGGATGTTTAGCCCGTTCTGGACGACGGCGATGAGCAAGACACCAAGGAACGTCCGCAGCATCGAGCCAGAGCCACCCAGAATGCTGCTGCCGCCCAAGAGCACGGCCGCCGTCGCGAAAAGGGTGAGGCTGGCGCCGGCGCCCGGTTGGCCAGCCTGCACACGCGCAGTAAGCAGTACCCCCGCCAAGCCGCCGCAAAACCCGGCAATGACGAAGTTCGTCAAGCGCACTCGTGTTACGGGTAAGCCGGCAAGGAAGGCCGCCTCCCGATTTCCCCCGCTGGCGAAGACCCGAATACCAAAGTTAGTCGCGTGCAGAAGCACCGCAGCCAGGACGAATAGACCCAGCATGAACCACACAAGGGTTTGCAGGCCCAGAAATTTGGTCGTCGCCAGTGCGGCGAATCCGCTCGGTAGCCCAGAAATTGTGCTGCCATTCGTGAAGTAGAGCGCCAAACCACCGGCGATTGTTCCAGTACCAAGCGTGACGACGAAAGCAGGCACGTTGAGTGCCGCCGATAACAGCCCGTTCACCAAACCAATCGCCACACCACATGCCAGCCCGACCAGCACACCGAACGGCCAGTTATGGGTGTGGGCGATCACCAATGCCGTGACGATGCCGGACAGCGCGACGTTATACCCGACAGACAGGTCGAGGTCGCCACCGATGATGACAAACGTCGCACCGACCGCCACGATGCCGAGCACGGCACCCTGGAGCAGGACTTGGCCAAGGTTGCGGGTGGTGAAGAAGTATGGCGAAGCGATGCTGAGCGCAATCATCAAGACGACGATCAAGCCAGGGACAAACAACACGTCGAAGGCGACCTGCGGGCGCCTAAGCCGACTAGCGTGGTGGCCAGCGACTGGCGTGTCAGACACTATCGCTTCCTCATTGAGAATGGGCGGCCCGGTCATGCGGGTACCTCCTCGTGGTGCTCGGCCGTGTACGCACGGGCGTCAGTGGTCATGGCCTCGGTGAGGGCCGCAAGCGATGGCCGGGTCTCTCCGCAGTTGTCGAACACCGCCGACACCTCGCCGGCGTGCAGGACGTAGATGCGATGCGCGATTGATCGCACTTCGTCTAGGTCCGAACTGCTGAACAAAAGCTGACCTCCATCAGCGGCAAATCCAAGTAAGTGCTTGTGTATTTCATGGCGCGCAGCAATGTCCACGCCCTGAGAGGGCTCCTGGACCACGAGTGTGGAAACGTCGGCGAGATGCCACCGGCCGAGCAGTACTTTCTGCTGGTTGCCGCCCGACAGACTCCCCACAGTCTGGTTGACCGATTGACATCTGATGTCGAACCGCGCCCGAGCTTCCGCCGCAGCGGACCGCAACCCGGATCGGTCGCTGAAGCCGGCGCGGGAGAACCTGCCAAGTGACGCGATCCCCATATTTGTGGCGATCGACTGGTCTAGCACCAACCCGGTGCGTTTCCGGTCTTCGGGAGCAAATCCGATACCGACACGACGCGCGTGTCGGGGAGACCGGATCCTCACCGGCTGCCCATCCACGCGTATATCGGCGAGCTTGTCGGGCCGCGAGCCGGACACGGCACCCAGAAGCTCGGAGATACCCGAGCCCACCAGCCCGATCACCGCGACGAGCTCACGCTCGCCAACGTGTAAGCAGATGGGTTCGGAGTGCGGGCGCAGGCGGAGGTTGCGAATCTCCAGTGCTGCAGGACCGACGGTGTGCTGGGGTCCGTCCAGCTCCGCGACCGCGGAACCGACGATGAGTTCCGTAAGAGCCCGCGGCGTCAACTCGTCTTTTCGCAGCGAGCCGACGTTACGTCCGTTGCGCAAGACCGATGCACGGTCAGCCACACGGCAGACCTCACCGAGGCGATGAGTCACCAGAATGATGCCGGTGCCGCGGTCGCGCAACGAAGAGATGACTTCGAGCAGCCGATCGGTCTCGCGCGGTTCGAGGGCGGCTGTCGGCTCGTCCAGAACCAGGAACTGCGGCTTCTGGAGCAGAGTTCGGGCAATCTCGATCAATTTCCGCTCGGCGGCATCCAACCCAGCAACCCGACGGCGAGGGTCGACGACCACTCCAAGCGACCCCAAGAGATCGACGGCTATCCGGTACATCTCCGAATGTTTGACGAGACCGACTCGTGCCGGCGCGCAGACCGAGACTCCGCAGACGTTCTCGGCGACCGACAGCTCCGGGAAGAGGTGGTAATCCTGGTGAACCACGCCGATGCCCGCGGCTTGCGCGTCATGCGGGCTAGCCAACCGCTGAAGCTCGCCGTCGATGCGCAACTCCCCCGCGTCCGGCACCAGCGCACCGGTCACGACACGCACGAGCGTGCTCTTGCCGGCACCGTTCTCGCCGAGCAATGCGTGAATCTCACCCGCACGGACGTCGAATGAGACATCGCTCAGCGCGGCGACACCACCATAGTGTTGGACCACTCCACCCGCGGTGAGCCGCGGCCGAACATCGTTACTCATGCAGACCCACCTCGTGGATTAGCTCCCAGACTCGCCCGGGAGACAACGGCGTCTCCATAAGAAGGTGCGCGATCTCCGGCACGGCCCCTCCTACCGCGTTTCCGATCGCAGCGGGCGCCGGGATCGTTCCGCCCTCGCCGACGCCTTTCATGCCACCGGGAATATGGGCAGCCGCGTGTTCGCTGTGTTGGATCTCGATCGTGGGGACGTCGCTGGATAACGGCATGAGGTAGTCGAGGAAGGTGGTCGTGGTGGGCTGTGAACCGTCGCCGTAGGTCATTTTCTCGTACAGCCCGATGCCGATGCCCTGCGCGATACCGCCACAGACTTGACCATCGACGATCATGGGGTTCACCAAAACCCCCGAGTCATGCGCCACCCAGTAGCCCTCAAGGTCCACTTTGCCGGTGTCCAGGTCCACGGCGACCGCGACCGCGTGGCTCGCGTAGGAGTAGCTGATGTCGCTGGGATCGTGGATGTCCTTGGCTTCTAAGCCGGGTTCCTCCCCCTCGGGGAGATCCCAGGCCAGCCAGGCCGTAGCTGCAACATCGGCAAAGCTGCGCTCGACTCCGGGAACTCCGCGGACGGCGAACTTTCCGTTCGTCAGGTCGACATCGTCGGGATCGGCCTCGAGCTGGTGTGCCGCAATCCGTCGCATCTTCTCCGCCACCGCGGCTGACGCGCGCACGACCGCACCACCGCCGACGGTCATCGACCGGCTCGCAATCGAACCCGATGCCGAGTAGGGCGCCACTGCGGTATCGCCGAGCACGACGCTCACCCGATCGAGCGATACACCGAGTCGGTCGGCCGCGAGCTGAGCCAGGGTGGTCTCGATGCCTTGCCCCATCGTTGAGACCCCTGACGTCACGACGACGCTTCCATCCGGGTCCACCCGAACGACGCCGGTCTCGAAACCGCCCAGATGGAAACCGACGATCTGCTGGACCCTGCTCGGCCCCATTCCGGTGAACTCGACGTGACTGGCGTAGCCCACGCCGCGGCGGACCCGGTCGTCGTCAAACTTCGGTTGATAGGACTTCGTCACCATGTCCCGCACGGCGGTCAAGCTGGCCGGATAGTCACCGGAGTCATAGGTTTGCATCGTCGGTGTCGTCGACGGCAGCTCGTCCTCGCGATACATGTTCTGCAGGCGCAAATCGACCGGGTCCCGGTCGAGCTCGCGGGCCGCCTCGTCGACCAGGCGCTCCCGTACCCAGGTCGCCTCCTGCATACCGAAGCCCCGGTAGGCACCCGTTGGCGTGGTATTCGTTAACACGCCGGTGATCTGCGTGCCGGCATGCTCAAAGCGGTACGGTCCTGGCAGCATCGTCGAGGAAATCCGGAACGGCCCGGCGCCGACGTTGGACGGGTGACCGCCCAGGTTGCCGATGATGGTGCTGCGGATCGCCAGAAAAGTGCCATGGGCGTCTAGAGCTAGCGCCGCATGGTGCACCGCATCGCGGCCATGGAAAGTTGCCGTGAAGTGTTCGACGCGGTCCTCGATCCACTTGACCGGACGACCTGACCTGATCGCGGCCACGCACACGAACACCTCATCAGCGTAAACGTGTTCTTTCGCCCCAAATCCACCGCCGACGTCGGGCACAATGACCCGCACCTGGTCAGCGCGGAGGCCAAGTGAATGCGCGAGGTGGTCGCGAACATGGTGTGGGGTCTGCGTCGAGGACCACACGGTCAACTCTTGGGCGCCCGCTTCCCAGCGCGCCACCACTCCCCGGGTCTCCATGGGGCTCGGCGCGACCCGTGGAATCGCCAAACGCCGCTCGACAACATGGGCGGCAGCGGCAAAGGCGGCGTCAAGCACCTCCGATGGGTCTCCGGCGGTGGCGGTCAGCGCAATGTTGGTACCCCACTCTGGGTGCAGCAGCGGTGCGTCGGCGAGCAAGGCCGCCTCAGCGTCAGCCACCGTCGGCAGCTCGTCATAGTCAATGGAGACCAACTCAGCCACATCCTCCGCGGCCGCACGACTGTCCGCCAAGACCACGCCGAGAGGCTGGCCAACGTAACGCACTCGCGTGTCACCGAGTGGAATGTCGGTCTGCTTCTGGTCCGGCGTCAGCCACACGCACGGCAAGGGACGCGTGGCGGCGGCGATCTCCTGCGGCCCGAGGACAAGCAGACCGCCGCACCCAGCAGCGTCAAACGACGTGATCTCGGCATGCGCCACCGAGCTGCGCACGATTGTCGCGTGCACCATTCCTGGAAGCTCGATGTCATCAACGAAACGGGCCTCGCCGCGCAACAGCTTCGGGTCGTTCGTCCGGCGGACGCGAGCGCCTACGAGTGACGCCGGGCGTGCGGTTTGCGTCTCGGTCATCGATCCGCCTCAGTCTTGTGACACCAACGCCAGACGGCCGAGCGAATGTTCTGGTAGCCCGTGCAGCGGCAGACGTGACCGCCGAGCAGGTCCCCGAGCTGTGCCTCGACGTCGGCCCCCGCGCGCGCCGCCGCCTCAATCGAACACAGGATTCCCGGTGTGCAGAACCCGCACTGCAGACCGTGTTCCGCCCACATCGCGTCCTGTAGAGGGCTAAGTTCGTGCTCACTCGCGAGCCCTTCGACCGTGGTGACCTCGCACCCATCGGCCTGGACGGCCAGCATGAGACATGAGCGTGAGGCGACGCCGTCGACGATGACGGTGCAGGCGCCGCAGACGCCCTGCTCGCAGCCGACGTGGGTGCCGGTGAGATGAAGGCCATGGCGCAGGAAGTCCGACAGTAAGGTTCGTACCTCCGTTTGGGCGGTGCGCTCAATACCGTTGACTTGCAGCGAAACGCGTTGCACCTCAATGCTCTCGAGTGCTTGTGCGTTGGCGTCAACTGACACGTAGTTCTCCTTCATGCTGGACATGGTCGTCAAGCCGCTGCTGGCGCGTTCCGACCGAGTTGGTTGGTCAGAGTGCGGCGAAGCAGTGTTCCGAGCAGGTGGCGGCGGTACTCGGCGCCGCCAGCGCCGTCCGCCCGCGGATCGCACTCGGCTGCGGCCAGTGCGGTGAGTTCGGCGATCACGGCCGTGTTTAGCGGCCGCCCATACGCGGCCTGCTCGACACCCGTCAGCCGAAGTGGCCGATCACTGACCCCGGTCGCGGCGACCCGCACCCCTGTCAGCTGATCGCCCTCCCGCTGCAGCCCTACTGTGAGGGCAACGAGAGGGAAGTCGCCGTGACGCCGAGCCATCTCGGTGAAGTGGAAATCCCAGCCGGCTGGCCTTGGAAAGCGCACGCCGGTAACGAGTTCGTTCGACTCCCGCGATGTTGTAAAGACGGTTACGAAGAAGTCCGACCATCCCACCGTCCGTGTTCCGGCCAAGGAAGTCAGCTCCACTTCCCCGTCGAGGCAGGCCAGCACGCCGGGTAGCTCGGAGGACGGGTCCGCGTGGGCGATGTTGCCGCCGATAGTCGTGCGGTTGCGGATCTGCGGATGACCAATGTGGCTGATCGCCTGGCTCAATACCGGCATCGCCGCCGCGGCCTCAGCGTGGTGTTCAAGTACCGCTGCTCGTACCAGCCCACCGACCCGAACACTGCTGGCGGAGACTTCGATCGCGTCCAAACCACCGACACGATTGACGTCCATAAGCTTTTCCGGACGGGCCAGACGCATGTTCAGCAGAGGTACCAAGCTTTGCCCGCCAGCAAGGATCGAGGTGTCGTCCCCGCACTCAGCCAACAGCGCCACGGCTTCGCCGACACTCTGCGGACGGAAGTACTCGAACGAGCCTGGCTTCATGGTTGGCCTTCCGGAAGCTATGTGATCGGCACCACTGACGTTACCGCATACCTTGTCTCTTGTATGACAGAGTTGTCAAGCCTTAGGCTGGCCACAGGAGCTAGGCCGGCACGGCCCCGGCTGGGACGCCGTCCGCGACGGTATCGCGGACGACGCTAGGATGGCCGCTGTACCTGTCCCGGTACGCCGCCCTGTTCACCAAGGGCAGCTGAACGCCGCCGATCACCGCGAGCGCCGAGGGCAACCGGCCCGCGCGGCCGACGTGTTCGCCTGCGTCTGTCACCGACCCGACGCGGTTCCACAAATGGTAAAAAAACGTCGTCAACGGTCACATCGACGGTTCGGGCACTTCCAGAGCCGAGGGCCAAATACATGAGCACCCGACGCATCGGCTTCGCCAACCGGCCGGTCACCGACGAACTCGCTCACCTCGAACCTGGTCCGTCAGTAGCCAGCTGCGCTGACGTGCCTTGCGGTAGGACTTGTTTAGCGGCCGCGAGCGCGGGTGCGGGTCTGCGTGGGGACCGGCACGGGCGGATTCGTACGAGACCCTGAACGCCGCGCCACCTTAGTGGCGGTGCTCGTCGCTGCGGGGATGGGGGTGAACTGGGCGGTGACCTTCTCATCTCGGGCTCGTTCGGCTTCGCTGCCCGCTTGGGACTCGTGGTCGCGGTGCTCGGCCGCTTCCATGTCCTGCACGACGGCCGCTTCTTCGCGGTCGAGGTCCTCATCCCCACCGTAACTGCCGAGCGTCTCGTCGCCGCGCAAGGTGTGGGCGGCGCTTTCCGCGGTGATCGCTTCGACGTTCTCGCGTTGCTGTTGGACGAGTGCTTCTGCTTCCGCCCCGGTTGCCAGGCTGCGGGCACCGGTGGCGGCGGTGAGCAGTCCGGGATAGGTGTTGGCGAGGGTGGCGTCGATGTCTTGGCCGTACCGGCCGATGGCTTCGCTTGCGGCTGCCCGGTCCGCGGCGCTGGTGGGGTCGAGCTGGCGAGCCCATGCCGCGGTGACCTCACGGCCCTCATCTTGGGTCCTGGACTGCTGGCCGTGCTCGGCGGTCCAGACCCGGGCGGTCTGATCGAGTGACCACCGGACGAGGGCGTCGGGGCGGCGTGCCCGGTCGAAGTCCAGGCCCTGCACGCCGGCGACCATGGCGGTCGGGTCCACGTCTTGGGCGACGAGTTCGCCGAACCTGGCTTCGGTGCGCTCCCACTCCGGGGCCTCGGTCACGGAGGAAGGTAGGTCCGTGGCCAGCTGCGCCAGACGTGGCTGCCCGCTCGTTTCCCGCAGCTGCGCGTGCCCCCTACCGCCGGCCAGTTGCGCCGCCGCGGTGTTGTCCGCGGCGACACGGTGCCCGATCTGCTCGCTGAGCGCGTTCAGCTCGTTGACCGCTGCGGGACTGTCCTCCGCCCGCAGGTAGTCCGCGAGGCGTGCGGCTTCGCTGATGTTCGGACAAACCACCGTGGCGTAGTCGCCGTTCGGTGCCACCGCCCGCACACCCCACTCCTGCCCGACCGGGGCCGTGGCCACGGTGAGCCCGTGCTGCGGTGCCTGGGCTTCGCCGGCTTGGCCGGTGAACTGCTGACGTTCGGTGTCAGTCATCGGCCGCAGCACCGGGGTGTCGTGGGCATCGGCAATCCGGGCGGCGTGTTCGGCGTTGCTGTAGGCGGCGCGGCCGCGGCGTTCGCGTTGCTCGGCCAGGCGCTGGCTGAGCATGTTCAGCACCTGGGTCATGGCCATGATGTGGTCACGGGACAGGTGCAGCTGCGGGATCTCGGACTCGGTCATCGTCGTGGTCCTCTCCGTGGTTCTGTCGTTGCCGGCCGCGTGGCGTTCGGGTGCTGGGCTGGTGGCCGTGGCGTGCCCTGCGTGGTCGTCGCCCGTCCTTGGGTCGGCTGCTGGTGCACGTGTTGCTGGTGGCGTCGCCATCCCTCGACGAGGTCCGGCACCGGATCGGCGGTCAGGGTGGGGTGCGTCCGGAGCAGGCCGCTGGTTGCGCTCGCCGCCGCGGCCTGATGTAGTCGGTGAGCCTGTTGGCGGCTGGCGGCGATCTCCGCGGTGAGCGCGGCTAGGGCCAGCAGCAGCGCCACGGTGGCGGCGTTCTGGTCCTTGCCCTTGCCGGAGATCATGCCCATGATCCCGATCTGCCACGATGCCATTCGCAGGCCCTTCGCGGCGGTGCCCCACTCGGTGGGCTGCACCACACCTGGGGTTCGCGCCGCCCGGTCGTAGACCGCGGCGGCCGCCGCACCAGGTCCCGCCTCCAGCCCGTCGGTGGCGCGGGCCACCGAACCCAGCAGGTCCGCGGTGGCGTGCGCAATCCCGTCCGCCGACTCCGCGCCCGCGGCCAGCGCGGTGCGGGCGTGCTGAACCGCCGCCTGCCCGGCGCGCAGCCCGTTCACCTTGTCCTCTGGTGAGACCGCCGACAGTCGGGTCGGGGTGATGCTCACCTCGGGCAGTGGGGCGCTGTCCCAGCGTTGCAGCAGCTTGGGCAGGGACAGGTCCGGTGCCAGCGTGCGGCCGCCGAACAGCACCTGCTTGCCGGCCCGGTCGGTGTCTCCGTTGACGCCGACGGCGTAGCCGCGGAGCCTCCCGTCGGGACCGTGGTTCTCATGCACCCGCAACCCCTCAGCGCGCAGGGCGTCGAGGAACTCCGGTGCCCCCCGTTTCGTGGCCGCGGTCTGGGACACGATCTGCCGCAGCCGCACCCGCGAAGGCAGCACCGCCGTGACCGTGCTCCCACCACCCCCACCGGGTCCGGGACGGTGTGGTCCATTACGACGGGTGGCCTTCTCGATCTCCCCGCGGGTCGGTGCTGGGGTGGCGGTCTTGTCCACCCCGGCGGTCAGCGTGAGGCCGAGCTTGGTCTCCCAGTCCCGGCACACCGACCGCACCACGGTGAAGTCATTGCGGGGGTGAAACCGTCGTTCACTGTCCTGGCGGACCAGGGTCGCCATCAGGTGAATGTGGTTCTCGTCGTGGCGCACCGCGATCCACCGACACCCCCCGGCATCGTCGTCCGCTCGCCGCGTCGGCGCGGCCGCCCTCCCCGCTCACCGACCTCAGGCGTCCCAGACACACCGTCAGCATCACCAGCCACACATGACGATCAACCCGCCCCCCGGGGACCTGACCAATTATTTTGTGGCCACGTCAATATAGCCGCTAGTCCTGTGCAGGCACGGCCGGCCATCAATATCCGCGCTCTTCACAAGATTCTCCTTTGTAAGCCCGAACACACACGCTAATCGACGCAAATAGACTGTCCTTCAGTCTGGCGTGCCGCATGTCGGTTCCGACCACTCCGCAGTACCTCAGACAACCTCCGACCTCCGTTGCCTCTCACACTCGTTCACGAACCAGCGTCTCAAGCAATGCGGCCAACGGTCCTGGCCTAGAGTAGAACGGTGAATGACCCACGGCCGACATCTCTACTGGTTCTACACCGGCTCGCTGCCTCGACATCATTCGCTGCCAGGACGGCGCCAACGAACGATCTGCACCGCAGACGATGTACGCTGTCGCGACGTCCGGCCAATTAACCATCGGAGACGGCTCCTCGAACACGGCCGATGACTGCGGTTTCAAGTGCTGAATCGCGTACTCACAGACATCCGCCGGTACATCGTGAAAGAATCTCCGAACGGCCGCGTCGGGGTCCATGACGCTTTGCCCACCATCCACCCTGTAAACAAGCCTTGGAAGGGCGGCGTCGCTCGCCTCCATTGGAGGCATCTCATCATTCACCCAGGCGAGATCTGGCACAGGAAGTATGGCCGACAGACCGATGAGTTTCCGCACCGGCCGTAGATTTGCAACCAACGGTAACACGAGCCCGCCGCCAGAATGGGCCACCACAACTACATCGGAACCCGATTGGCGCAGCGCTGATTCCACCGTAGCCGTGTGGTCCAACAAAGACGCGCCGGAGTCGTGATTTGGCAGGTCAGGGGCGACAACTTCGAAGTCACGCTCCCGCAGTTCCTTTGCTAGGTGGCTGGTGTCTTTCATTTCACGCATGACGACCCGCCCGAACTCCGTCGCTCGCGTGCACGTCATTTGATCCGGTGATGGCCGTTCGGCCCTCCACGGCCAGCTCAGCGCTTAGCGTATTGTCCGATTCGTTCCTGGCTCCGAATCGGGGCCGTTTGGCACCAGCCACCTAGGTAAGCCCAGGTTGCCCCATCACCGAAGCCACCATGAATCAAACAGAATGTTGTCACCGTCATCGCCCAATCACTAACCGCCACCAACGGCGGATCTCTTTTCGACCGAAGCCAATTTGGCAACAGAGCTCAAGACATGGATTGCGTAAGCGGCACGCCCCGAGCGATTACCGACATCCGTCCAGCTACTCATCAACTTTTCGCGTAACCAAATCGTCAGCAACATTGAACCGGAAATCGACGGTTGCGGACTCGCCTTCTCCACTTTCGCTCCGCCGCAGTACACCCCTACGTGTGAACGCGTCCCGAATCTCGTCTGTGTAAGCAGCGAATTCAAGAGTCGAACGCGCGCTGAATCCTCGCGGCCGTGGAAGCTTGATCGCTAAATCCAAGTCAATACGTGCTGGAGCTGGAGTCAGCACTATCACACGGTCCGACATCAAAACCGCCTCTTCGATGCTGTGGGTAACGATCAACACAGTTCGATTCGTCCAAACCGGTTCCAGGTCAACAACGATCTGATCACGGGTTAGCGCGTCAAGCGCACCGAAAGGCTCATCCATGAGCAAGATAGACGGGTTATGTACAATCGCCCTACAGATTGAGACGCGCTGCTGCATTCCACCGGACAGCTGCGACGGTCTCATCGATCCGACTTCCTGCTTCAGGCCGACTGCCTGAAGCAGGTACTCGGCTCTGCTACGGATCGTCTGACGAGACAGACCGGATCTAGAAGCGCCCTGGAGCATTACATTTTCCAACACGCGCATCCACTCGAGCAAGGCTGGGCGCTGAAATGCCATTCCGATCTGTGTCTGGGGCGACCTTACGGTCAAATTCTCAACACGCAATTCCCCCGACGTTACAGAAATTAGACCCGCAATCATTCGCAGAAGTGTGCTCTTGCCGCAACCGCTTGGCCCCAAGAGCGATACGATCTCACCTTTACCCACGGCAAGGTCGATCGGTCCGACGACGAGCGCCCCAGCAGAATCTCCTTCAGACGATCGAAACCTGGCTCTGCCCACTGGCGGAAAACTCTTAGTGACCTCATGACATTCGATCATCGTCCCGCACGGGGCACCAAACTCGTTAGTCATCACGATCGCGGCTACTTCTTAATCGGAATCTGCTTGAGGTAGGCAGATACATCCTGATTATCGGCCTTAATAAGATTAGACAGCTGTGCTACCTTGAGGGTCTGTGCCCACTCCGTCGAGCTGATAGCGAGGGGAGACCGCGACGGGTCGATGGCGCGGAACTGAGTCAAAGCAATATTGGTGTTCGCGACGTACGCGTCGTGGGTCACTTCTCCTGGGTAGCGCTTATCCAGCGACTTTTCTGCCAGTGTTGGGTTCGCGATGGCCGCACTGAAGGCAGCAGATGCTGCAGCTAGGAAGCGCGCCGCGAGGTTCGATTGCCCATTGAGGACCATGTCGTTGGATATAATTCCCGTTCCCGGCATGCTTTGTAGACCCTCATTGGCGAATGGCAAGACAGACAACTCCCCGCTGCCCAATGCAGTGAGGGAGGGTACAGCCAGAGTGGCCGCAGTTACGATCGCATCTAGCTTCCCAGCTAGAAGCAACTGGTACTGGGCGTTCGCATTGATGTTCGCAACCTTAACACTCTCAAGCGGAACATTGGCGTTCTTACGATATGTCGGCCACAGGGCCGCCTGAGGACTGCCAGTCGCGAAGCCGACCGTTTTGCCCATTAGGTCCGCTGGGGAGTTAATGCCCGACGACTTCTTTGCAACGACCGCCTCGCCGAGGTCCGGAATATCTTGCCCAATCATGCTTACATTGCCGAGTTGTGAGGCAACTGGTAGAAACGCGGAAGTCGATATTACTGCGCCGAAGTCGGCTTTACCACCGCCAACGAGCTGGGTGGCGGGTCCAGTCGCAGCAGCTACCTGGAGCGTAACCTTATCGATTCCCTCCTTAGCGAAGAGGCCCTCGTCGATTCCGAGTGAATAAGCACTGACGGGGAAGGGAGCACGTACGGCCGAATTAGCTAAGATAACAGTAATGGAGTCGTGCTGCGCCCCAGGTGCCGCTGACGAGGACGATTTGCTTGTCGAGGTACCGCACGCAGCGGCAGAGACCACGAGTGTTGCCAGGATAGCGGCAACTGCCAGCCGGTTCGGTCCTTCGCGCCGCGTCCAAAGCCGGACACCGGATCGATTCATAGCCATTCTACCTTTCGGAGGGGTAACGTCGACTGTGACTGTTCGCTTGTTTAGCTCCGCATTAGGCACTTCCGCTCCTATACCAAGGGATGCAGAGTCTCTCGACCAGTCCTACTGCGCCATAAATGAGAAGACCCAGTAACGATAACACTATGAGCGCACTGAAAAGGGACGGAGTATTCGCCGATAAGGTCGCGTTAACGACTCTGTATCCCAACCCCTCTGACGTGCCCAGAAACTCACCTACAACCACACCAACTACAATAAGAACGCTCGCGAGACGAAGACCAGCGAAGATGCTGGGTAAGGCTTGTGGAAGGATCACTTTCCGGAAGGCCTTAGTTCGCGATAACCCCATTATTTGACAGAGCTCTCGAGAGTCCTCAGTCACCGATGCCAAACCGAGTATTGCATTAAGAGTAATGGGGAAGAAGGCCAGCAGTATTGCGAGCAAGATAATTGGCTTCGTGCCGAATCCGAACCAGATAATGAACAATGGGCCTACAGCGACCTTCGGAAATGCCTGATTAGCGACTAACAAAGGGTAGATCGTGATGCGGAATGGTCGCGAGTAGTGGGTAAGGACACCGAGGGGAATGCCAATAAGTACGCTCAGCAGGAATGCGACCAGCGCCTCTCGAGCGGTGACGATGGTATCACTCCATATATACTCACGATTCGTGACCGTAAACGACCAAATGCTGGACGGCGGAGGCAAAGTGACTGCCGATACGTCCAATATACCTACCAGGATCTGCCAGGCCGCGGTTAGTGCGATGATGAGCAGCAGCGCGGGAAATAGTTGCCACAGGCGCAGGCCTCGGAGTCGCGCTAAGTACAAGCGATCGTTCGTTTCTCCCCCCATTTTGGTCTGATCGGGAACCGCGATCGGCGGCGAGTCCGGGTTGTCGACTGTGATGGCGGTGTGGTGCCTGGGGGCGTTGGGCTCAGTCATCAGCTGAGGTGGCCGACGAGCCAGGCGCCAACATCTTCCAGTTGTTCGAAGTTGACGATTGAATCGATGAGCTCATCAGACTTTGATGACATATCACGTGCAGCGTATGGTAGACAGAGTCGGAATTTCTCTGCACAGTCAGTAAGTGAAACAGGATTAGTTGGCGTCCCCTTCAGTTCAGGGACGACTGCTTCGCGTGCGGTTCCATCGGTAAACACAACCGTGAGTCGTCCCGGGGGGATTATTGAGGTTAGTTCGGGATCCACGTGAACGTTGATCTTCTTGGTAAGCGCTGCAACCCCGGGGTCTGCGACTGCCTCCGGGCTGAAGTCTGCCAGCGTGACGTGGCCACGAGCCAGCGCGCAGGCCACGTTGTAGTACAGACTGAACTTTGCATCTTGCGTGTTTATTGGTGTGCGACGATCAGCCTCCGGCTCACAGGTCATATTGAAGCCTCCCCGCGTGTAGACCACATCCACTCGGTCGATCTGGTCGAGCATCATATTAGCTGTGTGGTGCAGCTCTATCGCCGCTTCTATCGGTCCGTGCGTCACCCGCCCGGCAGGATACTGCTTTAACGAGACTTGGTCTATGAGGTATGAGGTGCCCAGGTCTTTAGTAATAATGGACTCGTCAAACTCGCCAGCCTCATAAGCATTATACAGCCCAAACTTGCCGGTTAGACAGTCGCTCATCCCGTGGAAACCTTGTTTCGCTAGAAGGCTTGACCGAACGCCAGCTGCCGCAGCCATCCCGTGATGGATGTGTAGTGCTGAACCTCCGCTCTGCTGTAGTTGGACTGATCCAGCCGCTTGGCTATAGGCCCATGCGAGTGCGTCGTACATTGACTCACCATTCAATTTGAGAAGCGATGCACCCGCGACCGCAGCGCTGAATGGCGCGTAGGTATTTGCCGCGAATGCGGTACCTCCAACTTTCCTGCTGGGGGCCATGCGGAGGCGTGCAGTCATGTCAGCCGCCAACGCATAGGCAGTTATGAACTCGCGACCACTGACCGGGCCAGCTAGTTCGGCAAGTGCCAAAGCTGCAGACAGAATCGGCACGCTGGTGTGGTCACCGGTGGGATCGTGAGAGTCATCGAATTCGCGGGCGCGGGCCATTGCACCGTTCGCCCAGGCGGCATCGGGAGCGGAGACCCGTGATCCGTATACGAGGATAGTCGCTTGTGCAGCGCCGCGTGGTGTCTGTAGTGCGGTCACCAGTCGATCGATGTCATCGGCCGTACTGCCGGCCACAATGGCGGCCAGGGTGTCGAGGATGCTGCGTTTAGTCGCGTCGACGGTTGTACACGGGAGATTAGTCCAGTGCGTGCTTGATAGGTGGTCGACGATCATTTGCTCCAACGCAGCCATCAGCGGATCCTTAAGTTCGTTGGGAAAACGGGTCTTGAATCTGTCCTGGGTGGCGCCGTGGCGCCGACGGGCGGGGGTACGTGCGACTGGTGAACATCTCGGACCAGTTGCCGAGCGGCGGGCCCGGGAGTTCTGCGTCGTAGGGCAGGCTGTCCCTTGGACGAGTCCAGTCTGGTGCCCACTGCCGCTTCAACCAAGATCGGCACGTGCAACGCCTTTGTGCCGCCGGGCGATGCGGTCACGGGCCGCATGTCGACCGGCCGGTTCGAAGCCACCGTCCGCCGAACCCGGCTAGGTCCACCGCGGTCGGCTCCGCCCAGCCCTCCGCAGGCCGGCGTACGCGGAGGATGTGCCAGCCCGGGACCTTGTACCCATAGGCGACCTCGCAATGCAGGTAGGTAATCACCCGGCGGCCGCATGTGAACCGTCTGTGGTGATCGCCAATGTCCACTGCCGGGATTGCCGGTCCCGCCCAGCACCAGTAACGACATCTGCCACTTCCTTGCGATTTGCTATGTTATATCAGCATGGTATGTGAGTGTGGTCCATTCCACAAGAGGTAGCTCAAGGCGTGCGGCGCCCGCGACTCGCCCTCGATCGACTACGACCGCAACGCCGCCTGGCTGCAGCTGGCCGCGCTGGCGACCTCGCTGACCGCGTGGCTGCGCCACCTTGCCCTCGACGGCGACCTGGACAAGGCCTCAATCAAGATGCTGCGGTTCCGGCTGCTTGTCGGCCCCGGCCCGCTTCATCACCCACGCCCGGCGCAAGATCCTCAAGGTGCCGTCCGGCTGGGCCTGGGCCGGTGACCTCGCCGCCGCTTGGGACCGACTCCAAGCCGCCCTGCAGCCCGGCTGACCCGCCGCTCATCACCCCACCTTCCCCAAGAACTCAGGTGGAGCGTTCCCGCACCCCTTTCGCGACCGTGTCCGGGTGCACCCCGATCGCCCGGGCCACCACCGTGATCCCACCTCGACCCAGCTCGGTCGCCTCCGCCGCCAGCACCAGACGACGCTGCCGCTCGTCCAGGTGCGGACGCAGCACCGCATACCGCCGCCCACGCGGAAACGGGGTTCCCGCAGATCAGCGCCCTGATCACGCGCCCTGTGTGCTCATCTTCTGTGGAAGTCCGGCCTCGCAGCCCGGCGCGTCTTGGCGCTATGACGTGGTGGTGTTCGGTTGCGGTGTCATGGTCGGCTCCTTCTCATGTCGTGGGCAGGGCGGGTCAGCGTCGCAGCAAGGTCAGGGCGGCGTCGGTGATCGACCCGGTGTCGATGTGGTGCAGCCGGTAGGCGTCGGTGAGGTCGGAGGACTGACCGAACTCGGTGACCCCGAGGCAGTGGAGGCGGTCACCGCGGGCGCCGGCCAGGAAGGACAGGGTGTGGGGGTGCCCGTCGAGGACGGTGACCAGCGGGGCCGGGTGCGCGGTGGGGAACAGCTCGTCGAGGATGGTTCCCCCGATGCCGGCGCTGCGCCGGCCCCGCTGCTGGAAGGACCGGAACACCAGGTCCGGGCTGGTCAGACAGACCACCCCGGCGGTGACACCGTCGCGCCCGAGGGCCGCTGCCGCGGCGATCACCTCGGGCATGATCGCGCCCACCCCGACCAGGGTGACGTCATCTGCGGCGGCAGGGTGCGCGGTGATGCGGTAACCGCCGGCGACGGCTTGCTGGCGTCGCCGCTCGCGCAGCGCCGGGTCATCGGGCACCGCGGCCAGCGCCGGGTCGAGCGGGCGGGTCGACAGGCGGAAGTACGCCGACGTGCCGCCCTCGACGCCGACCTGGGCCATGGCGTGGAGCAGGCACCACTCGAGGTCGGGGGCGAACGCCGGCTCCCACGCCACGCAGCCGGGTTGCTCGAGGCCGATCGAGGGGGTGGTGATCGACTGGTGCGCCCCGCCTTCCGGGGCCAGGGTCACCCCCGAAGGCGTACCGACAAGGATGGACTGGCCGCCGGCGTAGATGCCGTAGGACCACGGCTCCAGCGCCCGCGCCACGAACGGGTCGTACAGGGTGGCGATGGGGATCAGGCGTTGCCCCCACCGCGACCAGGTGGCGCCGAGCTCCCCGAGCAGGGAGACGAGGTTGACCTCGGCGATGCCGAGCTCGATGTGCTGACCGCCGATCGCCTCCGACCAGCGCAGCACCCGGGCGGTGTCGTCGGCGAACCAGTCGCGGCGGTCCTGCACCGACCAGACGCCGGTCTTGTTGATCCACCCGCCGAGGTTGGTCGAGGACGCGACGTCGGGGCTGGCGGTGACCACCCTCGCTGCGGCGTCGGGGGCGTCGCGGTATAGGTCGGCCAGGAACCGGCCCAGGCTGGCCTGGGTGGAGATGGGTTTGCGGTGTGGGCGGCCCAGCGAACTCGGCACGGTGATACTCGCCGCCGGAGCTACCAGCTCGCGGCGCAGCAAGCGCCCCCTGCGGATGCACAACTCGTCAGCCGCAGTGCCGGGGCCGAACCGCTGCCAGGGCTCCTCCGGGTTTACCCCGGACGCGGCGGCGAGCTCAGCCATCTGCGTCGCGCTCAGCAGCGCGGCGTGGTTGTTGGGGTGACCCTCGCTCGGCAGTCCCCGGCCCTTGATGGTGTAGGCGAACACCACGGTAGGTCGGTTCGCGTCAACGGCCCCAAAAGTGTCGACGAGCAGGCCAAGATCGTGCCCGCCCAGATCGCGCACCGCGGCGGCGAGCTCGGCGGCGGGAATGCCGGCGAGCAAGGTGCGCAGCTCGGCTCCGGCCTGCTCGGTGAGGATGCGCTCGGCGACCTGCGCGGGCTCGACCCGCAGCATCCGCTGGTACTCCTCGTTGGGCATTGCCTCGAGGCGTTCTCTCAGCTCCGCGCCGCCGCGGTGGGTGAAGATTTCGCTGATCGCCCGGCCCCACTTCAGGGTTCGCACCTCCCACCCGGCCGCGGTGAACATGGCTTGCAGCCGTTCAATCTGGATGTCGGGTACGACACGGTCCAACGACTGGCGGTTGAGGTCGACCACCCACAGCAGCTCCCCAAGCTGGGCCACGGCTGGGTCGGCCACCGCCTCCCAGATCGCACCCTCGTCGAGCTCAGCGTCACCGAGCAGGCTGACGAACCGACCGGCGGGTGGCGAGTCGGGAAAGTGGGAGGCGACGTAGCGGTGCGACATCGCCGCCCACAGGGCCGCGGTGGCGCCGATCCCGACCGAGCCGGTGGAGAAGTCGACGGTGTCGGGGTCCTTGAGTCGCGACGGGTAGGACTGCAGACCGCCCTTGGCGCGCAACGTCGGCAGGTAGCTCTCGTCGAGGTCACCGAGCAGGTAGTTGATCGCGTGCAGCACCGGGGAAGCGTGGGGCTTGACCGAGACCCGGTCGAGGTTGCTCAGCTCGGCGAACCACAGCGCAACCATGACGTCGACCATCGACGCACTCGAGGCCTGGTGCCCCCCTACCTTGATCCCGGTCTCATTGGGACGACCGGCGTTCGCCGTGTCGATGATGGCGGCCGAGAGCCACAGCACCCGTTGCGCGACCTCGCGGAGCACCTTCTCGTCATAGGCACGGATCTCAGTATCGGTGGTCGATTCCGCGGTCGCGGTCATGCTGGGGTCCTTCCTTCACGGCGGAGGTGGGTTGCGCCTTGGCCGTTAGCCGACCGGGACCGGATCGCGACCCTGAACGATCTCCTCGTAGGCGGCGCGCACCTGGGCCGCGAGTGCGTGCGCAGCGGCGGGGTCGCGGCCGTCGGAGACGAGCTTGAGCAGGGCACCGCTGCGCTGCTCCGGGGGTACGTTCGTGCCGCGGGCGCAGACCAGGGCGTGGAAGTGGGTGTAGTTCTCCCCGAACGAGAGCAGGTACACCGCCGGGGCCCCGGTGACCAGCTCCACCGCGGACACCAGGTCGTGGGCGTGACGACCGAACCCGGCCACCTCGGTGTCATTGAGCCCGGTCAGCTTTTCAGCGTGCCGCCGCACCCGGAGGAAGAACCACCCGGGCACCTCGTAGCCGGGAGCCACCTCGCCCGCCCAGTGCTGGTCACGGAACACTCGCGCCGACGGGTCGACACCTTCCATCGAACAGATCAGGCACTCGCGGTCGGACACGTCATCTCCAGGGGTGTGTGGGCCGAAGCCCCGGTCAGGCTCAACTGGGAACCACCGCCGGCTCGCCCGTGCTCGCCGGCCGCGGCGCTCTCAACCACCCATGAGGACGTCGAGGGGGTTGCCGAGCCGGAACTTCAGGGCCCAGGCACGATCGGAGAGCTCCTCCACCGAGGCCCCGGCTCGGCGGGTGGCGAGCAGCTCGTCGGGGTCGAACGCCGGGCCAACGGAGTCGGCGGCGTACTCGGGACCCTTCATGTAGGCGGTGGCGTCATCGGGCTCGGCGAACCGGTCGATCTGCAGCTCCACGAAGTTGCGGTCGGGGTCCTGGTAGTACATCGAGGTGGTCACCCCGTGGGCGATGCACACCGCGGGTCGGATCCCCTGGTCCCGCAGCATCGAGAACCGGTCCAGCAGGTCATCGATCGTCTCGAAGGTGTACGCCGAGTGGTGCAGCGCCGCGGTCGTCGGGGACTTGCGTTGCATCTCGATCGGCGGGTGCAGCAGCGCAACCCGGTGGTGCTCCTCGTCGAAGGTGAGAAAGGTGAGCGTCTCGTCGCTGTAGACCAAGTGCCCGTCCAGGACGGTGCAGTACCAGTCCCGCATCTCCTTGGGCTTGGCGGTCTGGAACACGTTGTGGGCGAACTTGGGCTTCGACATCAGGGTTCCTCCTACGGTGACGGTCGGACCCCGGCCGGGGCCGCGGTGAATGTGGTGGTCAGCTCGCCGATGACCTCGGCGTGGGTGGTCAATCGGTCTCCGGGACGCAGCAGCACCTTGGGGTCACGCGCCCAGCCGATACCGGCGGGAGTCCCCGTAAAGATCAGGTCCCCGGGCAGCAGGGTCACCACCGCCGACAGCGACTCGACGAGCTCGGGCACGGTGAACACGAAGTCGTCGGTGCGGCCCTTCTGCATCTGCTGGCCGTTCAGGACGCAACCGAGCTCGACCGCGTCGCGGTTGGGAAGCTCGTCGGGAGTGACCACGACGGGACCGATCGGCGAGAAGCCGGGGTAGGACTTGCCCAGCGAGAACTGCGGCGACGGACCACGGAACTGCACCCGACGCTCCGAGAGGTCCTGGCCTACGGTCACCCCCGCGACGTGGGACCACCCGTCAGCGCGGTTCACCCGATGCGCCCGCCGCCCGATGACCACAACAAGCTCCGCCTCGAAGTCAACTGATTCCGAAGGCAGCTCGACCACCGCGTTCGGTCCCACGATCGAGGAGACGAACTTCGCGAACACCACCGGGTCACCCTCGGGCAGCGCCATCCCGGACTCCGCGGCGTGGTCCCGGTAGTTCAACCCGATCCCGAACACCTGATGCGGCCGTGGGACCGGTGCCTCCATCTGCGTCTCGTCCACGTCGCGGGCCTGCGACCCCGCGATGACCGACGCGTTGACGGCAACCCACCGGCTGAACTCGTCCCACCGCTCGAACACCGCCTGCGGGTCAGCCGAGAACGCGCCCGCGCTCACGGTCTCCACGTCGACCGCGCCCCGCTCATCGACCAGCGCCAACCGGCCCGCCACGTTCGCCACCTTCATCGGCATCTCCTCTCAGGATGTGACCACGCTACGCTAGCACTAATATGTGATAACCTCATCTATCTCGCTGTCGCCCATCGGACGTGACCACGTCAGTCCGCTATCATTGATAATGACCCCCGCGCGGCGGCCTCATGCGGCGACGAGAGGAGATTCGGGTGGCGACAACCGCCGAGCCCGTTGACTCGCTGCGACCCATCGAGTCCCGCTCGGTCTCCGAGCAGGTCACCACCGAGCTGCGCCGCTCCATCCTCTCCGGAGCACTGACTCCGGGACAGAGCCTCTCGCTCCGCAAGCTGGCCGACCAGCTCGGGGTCAGCTTCATCCCCGTCCGTGACGCCCTGCGGGCGCTTGAGAGCGAGGGCCTGGTCACCAACCCGCCGGGACGCAGCGCCACCGTCGCCCCGTTAGACCTCGACGAGTTCCACGCCATCTACCGCGTGCGACGCCTGCTCGAACCCGACCTCGCCCGACGCTCCTGCACGGCCCTGTCCGACGCGGCGCTCGACCGGCTCCACCAGGCCGCTGCCGAGTTCGGCGGACGTGACCGCAGCATGGACGACATCTACGACGACCACCGCGCGTTCCACATCGCCCTGCTCGTCCCCGCCGCGACGGCCTGGGACATCCGCATCCTGACGATGCTTTTTCGTGCCAGCGAACGCTACGTGCGCATCGGATTCGGGCGCCTCGACCCCGACCCCGACGAGCACGACCGCCGCCGCGAAGCCCACCAGCTCCTCATCACCGAATTCCGCAAACGCGACCCCGACCGGGCCGCTCAGGCGCTCGACGAACACCTCGTCCACAACGAAAACCTCGCCCACAACGCGCTCAACACCCCGCCCAGGTAGCTGAGCCACCACCTACCAATCGCCGCGTGATCATGCCGACCGCCGTCGACAGAACCGAGACACCGCCATCCGTGCAACAGGGCGGCCAGCACCAGGGCGAGGTTGTGGCGGTCCAGTCCCGTGACCGCGTCGGCGAGGTCGACGGGGACGCCGAGTTCGGAGAGGCTGGCGGCGATGCGGAGCACCCGGTTGTCGCTGCCGCTGCCCCCGGTCAGTGTTCCCGCGTCGAGGGCGGCGGCAGCATGTCGCCACCCCACCCACGCGTACCGCGGCTCCTCGGGTTCATCCTCATCGGACAGTTCGATGAAGTGGGGGGCTGCCAGCGCACCGCCCACACCCCATGCGCCAGAAACCCGAAGACCAAGCCCGCGACCGCCCGCCGTTGCCACCACGGAGCCGGTTCGGTGCGCTCGGTGAGCGGGGCAACCTTGAAGTGTGCCTTTCCCTGTGCTGCAAGGGTTTCCGGGTGGGGCAGGAACGCCAGCCAGGACACGATGGTGGCGGGTACCCGCCAGAGGGCCGAGGGCCACCGCAGCCACGGGTTCTCGGGCCTTCCGGCCTGCGGTGGCTCGGCCCGGGCTGCCCGGCTGCAGAAGCCCCACGTGGTCCGGCCGGCCAGCAACCACAGTTGGGTTCGCCGGGGGCGCAGCTCCTGCGGTACCAGCGCCGGAGCGATGCTCATAAGGACCCCCTCGGAGTGGTCGGTATCAGTGCGCCAAGTACGGCTGACTCCGCCACCCGGTATGTGAGGGTCAGACGGCGAGGTCGAGGGGGAGGTCGGCGATGTCTTTGAGGCGTTTGCCGTCGATCATCATGTCGAGCAGTTCCTTGGTGTCTTCGCCGCCTTTGTCGCGGACGGCGGCGACCAGCTCCGGTAGGGCGAAGTGGTAGACGCAGTCGATGTCTCCGGTACCCAGCGCGAGCGAGGAGATGCGCACGGGGGTGGGCTCGCCGGTCAC
>JAABUP010001943.1_pt1 | contig 41885 bp, 45 predicted proteins | sample 5559201 | NCBI WGS metagenome assembly JAABUP01 (sample SAMN10711887, study PRJNA513373) | rock metagenome | isolation source: Antarctica rocks | place: Antarctica
ACCACTACCTGCTCACTTCTTTCCATACTTGACTGAAACATAATTTCGATTCATCCAACATTCATCATGGCTTGCACTCAAGCCTTCACCTATCACGGACTCGTCAGCATCTTCCAATCCTCCATCTCAAGGCCCTCCTCGAAACCATCTACATCTTTGCTCTCACTACCTTTCTGCTCACAGTAACAAGTGAGCGATCATCGCTCAACCTTCTCCGTGTAGCTTTTCCTCGTGAGTCACCGAGCCACGCTAAAGGATGCCTCTACCATCGTGGATTATATCCTTACCGAACGACTCCTCTGCTGGTAGCTGTGGTGTAGCCGTACCTTGGCTCCAAGGAACTACATCGTCTACGCTCAACCTTGCTTCTGTTTGGTCGCGTTGTCTCAACGTTGCCTCAAGTCAGTGAGAAGGAGAAACACTTGGCGTGCTCGGATCAGGTGTGATCAATGATGGCAATGTTGTACGTATAGCGAACCAATGAGCCCTCGGGAAGAGGGGAAGACAATCGCATGACTCTAGTCATTGGTGGATGCTCAGCGAACTTCTCACATCTTATGTCCGCAGGTCGTGCGGTCGGACAGAGCTCGGATTGCGGGATGACCTCGCCATTACCTCAAAGCTCAGCCAAAGCTCTCATCCTTCGGCCACGAGGTCGTCAAGAAGCCACCTTGGACACGCAATGACTAAAGGATCAAAATGAAGGACATTCAAGCGGAGCAGAGACTGCGTGAGGATAATCAACCATGATGATTGTGGTCATATTTCTCAGAAAGAACTGTCTGCCAGGGCTTCAAGATGCGACGCTGGCTTTTCTATCGCCCAAGAGACCCGATCTCGAAGGATTTGGTATTCCCGAAAGTCGTGTCTTGTCTCTCGGCAATGTCTCATATCATTCGAATGGGATCACATGAATGACGCGGGCCTCGGATGTTCCCACCAATCATGTGATGAAGACCATCGATGAGTGACAATCGTCTCATTCGCGGCCTGGAGACCGTCCAATCACCGACACTATCGATATGCTGCATAGGTTTCCCTCGGGTGCTCGTGCGTAGCACTCAGCGGGATTCACTGACCCCACGGACCCTTGAGAGAACCTTCTGAGCTTCATACATGCTGCAGATAGGAGAGCGTGACTACCTCGTCACCACGACAGAAGGTTTGAAAGAGAGAGAGAATCAAGTGCATACCGTGCAAAGACAGCCGCAGCAATCCTCCCGAAAAGCGGACAGACGCGAATGAACAGACTGCCGCCGCGTCCACCAAAGGCCTTTACCAGACAAGGTGCTTACATACTTTTCACCCCCCTTGCATCCACGTGGCAGCACCGCCCTCAACCACTTAAGTCAAGTAGAACGCAGTTTGACTGCACCCTGCTTGTCTTCCCGCAGGCGCAGTTCTAGCGGCGACTCTGCCAAGATGCAAGCCCTCCCGATCCCTTAGTGTACTCGTACATCTACCTTCCTCGCTGACAGTATGTGACGGGAGACAATCCCACCAGTCATGGCAGTGATTGATAAGTTGACATTACCTTACTCTGATCGACCGGATGAGATAGACATGCCTGGAGCAGCGTGCGTCAGCGTCAGGACCGGTCCGTCGGCATCAATGCTGGCGTCGTGGTCCTGGTGAGAGCATCCAAGGCGGCCGGATGGCTTCGGTCGGCATGGCACGTCCACTTCATCCTACCGAGCAATGGAAGAGACGGACTGGTGCCAGGCTTCTCTAGAGTCACGCTAAAGGTATCCCACGGCATCACCATCGGTGTCGATCACTCCACACTCAAGGGATTCGAGTCGAGTCGACAAGAGGGAAGGCCAGCGGTGAAGACGAGGGCGAGGGCGAGGGCGAGGGCGAGGGCGAAGACGACGGACAGTTGGAGACAGTCGAGCAGGACACATGGGTGTGAAGAAGAAGGAGGAAGTCGGGACGGTGGGTTGATCAGCGTCGATGAATCGATGAACGTAATGCGATTGGTGGGGTCCAGGGCTTGGCGGGGTCAGAGCAGCTGCTGACTCATCCTGCTCGAAGGGGCAATGCCGCTGATGATCGGACCCACGCCACCCACTCCGATCCGAGCGGTGTCTAGGTACCTTAGGTACCTTAGTAAGAGTCCGCTTCGTCGCATTTCGCACATTCTGGTCTAGGTGCAGCGTTCAAAGGATTTGCCCAGCAGCCCGTGATTGTCTAGACTTCTGTTCTGGACTCACAGAGGACTTGGGTTCGACAGATCATCATGGCGAGATCAGACGGAATCCTGCAATCCGGCAAGCCTGCAAGCGATGCCGCGCCTCCAGTTCGCGACTTCAAACTCCCTCCGTGGGCGTGCCTGCATCCAAGGCGGCGGCGACACGTGGGATGATGACATGATCCGCTTCGCTTCGACGCTGGCGACAACAATGGAGCTCTCACGACGGCGGACCTGGTTCGTTGCGGCTCTCGGACGCTGCAGCCTCGCCTCTCGAGCCTCGTCCTGCCCCTGGCGGCGCAAAGCATCCTTCTCGTGATACATCCGGGGGACAGGGGCTTTGGCTGCTGAGTCGCCAGCGACCCTGTCGACGGTGAGCTCGGTGGACTTGCAGGCTGGCTCAGTGCGAACGGGATGTGCAGCGGGTTAGAGGCACCACCACCAACGACTTACTCGACTAGGTCAAGTACGTTAGGCAGAGTAGGCCATGGACACCCCACCCCACCATTGGCTGCAGTAGTGCCGTCTCGTCTATATTCCTGTCCATCTCACTGCTACCTTACTGATTCACTCTCCCATCTTTCCATCCCCCCCACTGGCAACTGCAACGCGCTTACGCTGGCCAGGGTAATGTCCGATGGGAGGTTGCCACCCGTGTCAATTCTCCATATCAACACTTCAGCCACCTCCGTCCCCACTTCTTTCCTTCATTCTCTTCGTGCCCGGGGCAATCGTAACATATGACTCCACGCACGCTTACCGAAAATGGGAATCGCTTCTGCCAGGGCTGCTGGCATCGTAGACTTGAAAACCGTGTCGAACACGGAGACCTACCCCCATCAAGATTCCCTTTCCATTCCTGAAGGTCAGATCACCCCACCGGAAGGAACCACCGGAGGCATGAACGGCTCCTTCAAGCACGTAATGCCTCGCTCGCCCCATCAGCTAGACTCAACCTCCACGGCAACTTCAGAGCCGCTCGGTCACGGGCGTCTGGTGTTGTCGCGTTGGGATGAGTTTCTCAAGGTGATCACGGGGCGCGCTGAAGACTTGGTGGTTGATGGACATTCCTTGGACCTGGCTACCATTGTTGCTGTTGCGAGGTAAGCATCGTTTTCTTCCTTCCGAAATCCCGGTCTGCATAACATGTCGCGTCCGTAAGCTGATTTACCCTGCTATCAGATATGGCGCTGAAGTTGGTGTGGGGGACCATGTCAATAGAGGCATGAGCAAGAGCTCAGACTTCCTCAAGTCTCAGCTGGCTGAAGGCCACACCATCTATGGTAAGTGTCGCTGATTGAAATGCTTGCCCAACGCCAGGAATATCGGCTAATGTAGCGATAGGTGTTAATACCGGATTCGGCGGTAGCGCAAATACTCACACAGACAAAGTCGAGAAGCTTCAGCGGAATCTCATCAGCTTCCTCAACTGTGGCATCATTCCCGTGCCAAAGAAGACAGTCGAAACGCTACCCAAAGATGTTCCTATCCCAAATGGGACGTCCTTTGGTCCTTCAAACTCACATTTCACGACAGCGCTACCAAATGAAGATCCTTTGGCAGCATCCGTAATGCCAGAATCATGGGTCAGAGGTACGCTTTTGATACGCTGCAACTCCTTAGCCAGCGGCAATTCGGGTGTTCGCTCGGCACTGGTTGGCGGCCTCATCCACATGCTGCGTCACAACATCACCCCTGTCATACCTCTTCGTGGAAGCATATCAGCCTCTGGTGACCTCATTCCTCTATCCTATGTGGCGGGTGTCTTGCAAGGAAGTCCCGGTGTTTCGGTCTGGATGACCGAGTCAGAGGGTCATGGCCGCCAACAAGTCCCAGCAGACGTCGCCCTATCAAGACTCTCACAAGCACCTCTTCGCTTTGGCCCCAAGGAAGGTCTAGCCATTGTCAATGGAACAGCCGCATCGGCCAGCGTAGGATCGCTTGCCCTACATGACGCTCATGGCCTTCTTATCCTCTCTCAAGTTCTCACGGCAATGGGCGTGGAAGCTCTCCGGGGCTCTGCCGAATCTTTTGATCCTTTTTTCTCCAAGATACGCCCACACCCAGGCCAAACCGAGGTAGCACGTAACATAGATCGCTTTTTACTGGGCTCCCAGCTGATTTCGGATGATGATCATGACTATGAAAATAGTGACAATCTACGTCAAGACCGCTATTCCATACGCACCACTCCCCAGTGGATAGGCCCCCAGCTCGAAAATCTAATGCTAGCGGATAAGCAAATCAGCACCGAGGTGAATTCCACAACGGACAATCCAATTGTAGATACCGACGACAAGAAAATCTTACATGGTGGCAATTTCCAAGCCATGTCCGTGACTTCAGCCATGGAGAAGATTCGCTCTAGCTTGCAGGTTATCGGACGCATGCTGTTTTCACAATGTACGGAGCTCATGAACCCGTCGTTCAATAACGGTCTACCTCCTAATCTGACGGCCGATGAGCCTAGCCAAAACTTCCTATTGAAGGGCATTGACATCAGTGTGGCCTCTCTCCAGGCAGAATTGGGTTTCCTTGCAGCACCAGTGACGCCACATGTTCAGAGCGCAGAAATGGGCAATCAATCTCTCAATTCTCTCGCTCTTCTGTCCGCTCGATACACCCACACAGCTCTCAATGTTCTCTCGCAGCTTTCTGCTGCATATCTCCTAACGCTGTGCCAGGCACTTGATCTTCGAGCTCTATACGCTAGATTCCTATCCTCGCTAGAGCCCCAATTCCAGCAAGCGACGTCCAATGTTTTCTCGCCGTTCCTTGCAGACATTGAAAATTTGCATGATCGGCTCTGGCTTCAATTCAAGCGTGAATTGGGCAGAACTACCGCCATCGACTCTTCCGATCGTTTCGTTCAAATCGTAAACTCTCTACAACCAATTCTCTTTGCGTACGTCTGCTCCGCCTCGAAATCTTCTTCGACCGGGAACCTCATCGCAGCTTTGCAAAAATGGACTGAGTTGATCTCAAGGCTTTCACTCGACATTTTCCACGACACACGCGCGACTTACGCCGCCTCACCTACCGCAGCCGAAATCCTCGGTCCTGCGTCAAAGCGGATGTACGAATTCGTCCGCGGTCCGCTGGGAGTCCCATTTCAGATGGCATTTAGCCATTCGAGGGATCCTGGGCATGTCCAGACGGCGAATTGCAACAACGATGATACGACCATCGGTATGGAAGCTGGCAAAATCCATGCCGCGATCCTGAACGGCGCACTCTATGTACCGGTCATGGAATGCATGCGAGAAGTTGAAAACGAGAATTGATGAATGGCATGTCCATGATTGAATGAGACCGCAATGGTTACAGGGAGATGAGGGCTTTACGAATAGATCAGGGTGGATAGCGTTGAAGTCCTCCTTTGCCGATGGCACTCTTGCGATAGTCGCTTAGCGGCTTCCTTTGATATCGGACATAGAAGGACGAACGAAAGCAGAGCAAACTCGCTTTCGGTCTCGAAGATACAATACATTAATCAAATGCATGACGATTGAATTCCTCCCGGTTGGGTGTTTGGTCAGACTGCTGATGATGTCGATAGAAGCTAGGCTTCGATAGGATAAGCCATTGGCAAACTTCAAATGGGAGGACGTGACGGAGCAGTCTGTGGGACGGCGATCAGTCACTAATTTGGTGGGTGAGCTTCGATTGTCGGCTGAGATAAATTACATCGCAACATCTGTACGGCTTACGATGGTTGGCGACTAAACAATTAACATGGAATATGAGCGTCTTATCAATATCGTCGTACTCTCTTCCTACATCTTCGTTTTTGCAGACGTCGTTCTTCCATACATTTCCTTTTCAAAGAGCGAGATCATTTTTTCAACCTGCTTATCACCCGGCGGCATCACCTGACCGCCATACATTCCACAAAGACCAGCTTCACGATCAATGAACTTTGTAGCCCGTTAGTCAACAATCGCTTTCGGAAATGCATCTGCCGACATACCCAGAGCAAATTCGGCATTCCGCTCCACGTCAGCGTATTCTTTTTCCTCCACCCCTCATCGTCATCCCTCGTCAATAACCCGCCAACGCCCCAACTCAAACCGACATGACTTGGAAACTCACCAACAAATAGCATTGAAAGTTCAGGCTTGCTCCAAATATACTTCTGCGCCTCTTTACTTTTCTCACTTAATTGTGGCTCGAACATCGTCTTGGTCATCTCTTTTTTCAACAATTTCTCGTCATCAGCAAGCAGGCTCTGCAAAACTTTAAAGTAATCCTGCATGGACGCTAGGGCGCCATGACCACCGAAGCAGTCCTCCACTCCGTCTGTACTGAGCGTGAAGCCCCCATGCTTCACTATCCCACTCCCATCAGCAGCTCTACTAGACATGTGTGCCTGTCGTGCTTTCAGCTCTGGATGCTTATCAGGCCAGAAGGTGATGTCAGTGATGTCCAATGGTGACCAAATATGCTTTTCCATATACCCCTCCAATGTCTGGCCCGTTAGTCGCTCAACCAGTTTGCCCGCCCAATCCATACTGGTACCATACCCCCAACTCGTGCCGGGCTCATACAGGAGCGGGGCGTTACAGCGTTCGATTACTGTTGCACCGTTGTCAGGAGACTCACCGCGCTGCTTGCGGTAGCGCATGATGAGTGGCGACATGGCATCATAGCTGCAGCCGGCGGAATGGGTCAGAAGATGTCTGGCGATGGCGGTCAGACCTGTTCATTCCACATTCTCGATCGCAGGAGCTAGATCATCTACCGTAGAGTGATGGTGTTCTCCCTCTTTTTGATGATCGGTTCACCAGTGTCTTCATTAAAACCGGTCAATATTCCGGCGCTTGCCAACTCCGGCAGTAACTCTGCGACGTCGTCATCAAGCTTGATCTGACCACGCTCAATGCATTGCATGGCCGCGATGGAAGTCATGAGCTTGGTGCAGGATGCGATCCACATGGTCGTGTCTAATGCCATGGGCTCTTTCGTCTGCAGTGACCGTACGCCGAATGCTTTGGCATACTTCAATGATCCTGACAGAACTAATGAGATTGAAATTTCTAGAGCAGTCTTGGTCTTTTCAACATTACCGTCCCTGTTCGCTGCCATAAGCACCGCGCCCGGGATCGTGCCATCAGCGCAGGCGTTTTCAAACGAGGCTTCGAGAGACGACATCTCGAGGAGGGCAGAGAAAGAGTAAGCTTCCTGAACTCCTAGAGTCGAAGCATGTATGGTAAGACTGTATCGAAAATGGACTCCACACAATGTACATGACAATTTCTAAGCAGCAAGCTGTATTTCAAAGCAACATCCAACAGAATCCTCCAATTTGATGCAAGTCGCTCGAAGAGGCTAGCGTGGCTGATTAGCCGAGACCCAAACTCGTGATGAGGTCAACGATCAAGTCTTGCAGCAACGGAGTTGGAATGAGAGCCACGTTCGTGGAATGAGTGAGAAGGTGGAAGGGAATGGGGGGCTGCTGCGAGGCGAAAGATGAAGCATTTCCAGAGTGATGATTTGGTCAGGCTTTGACATCGGCTACGATGCGTCTAGTGCCATACAGACCCACATAATCGTCTTGTCTTCGGTTCCCTTTCTATCAACGATGTCTGAACGCTGGAAGCGTCCAACAAGTATTCCGGTATTACAATTCCGTCAAGCCGCACTCCGTAGCAATGCCGTCTCGTAACTTTCCCCCCTACCCAATGATAGACAAACCCACTCCATCACCCAGCGATATAACTAGTGTCAAGTCCTCTTCTACACCGCTGTTGCGTTCTAATAGTGTTCAATACACGTTCACCTCAAGTTTTCCTGCTCCGTCAGTAGAGAGACCGAAGATGTTTCTGGCACGAATGTGAGTTCGCTCAAAGTATCAAATGTGCGTTCCTATTGACACTAAGCTGGTCCTGCTTTATTTCGTATGGGGATGATAAGTTGAGGAAGAGAACAGAGCACTGAGAGCATCTGAAATTAACCATCCATCACCTTTCTGGTCCACAGGCTATGTCCATGTTGATTACTATTATCTTTATTATATACCTCTAGAAACTCCATGCAGAGCCATAGTTTAGAAGTGTATTAGAAAGGCGATAAACCTCCCTCAGGCAGGGCAGTAGGTGGAATTGGCCACGTAACATCCTCCTCGGAGTTCCTTACAGAGTCATTCAAATCAATGCTGTTCAATCTCCCATACTCTGCGCTCTGGGTGTTGTCCAAGTAAGATTCATTTGGCGCAGAATTTTCGGATTTGGGCTCGGCTGCAGCGTCCTTGCAGTCTTTCGCTGAGGTGATCTGTTGCAGCGGCAGCAGCTGGCCGTAGTCTCCGCCCTCGGGGTCGTCGTCTGGACAGGTCCCGTTTGGCCTTGCACGGGATGATTCTATGTCCAGCGCAGCTGTTTCATCGTCTTTGATTTTCGTGATCCGGTAGGGTGGTAGAAGCTTGTGATCAAACCCGCGTCTCATGCCTCCTAATCGCCGAGAGTCAGGATGTTAGATTCCCGAACTGTAATAGCTCTTGAAATTGGGTCCAAGGACGGGGAATCACTTACGTAGCTCAAGATGGATGTATTCACACAGCGGCGGTGCCCAGACAGTGATAGCAACAATTTGCCCAAAATTCCAGGTCTTGCTGTAATTGCCGTTGATCGCGAAATAAGCTAAATCCTGAGCGAAGATGATGAACCAATAAATGTAGAGGCCGGACATAGTCAAATATGTAGCGATGATGATGCATTTCCGGGTGGCCTTTGTGCAAGTGGTAGAGCGGAAGAAACGAGCTGTATTACTCCAGAATTCGTTGCAGGATCTAACGACAAATCTTTTGCCCATTACGTAGCGATCTGATTGCTTCCAGGGGGCCATTCGTCGCGATAGTGATACAGAAGAACGGTGAAGGGTCGGTTGAGTTGCGACCCTCCAACGGACCGTGTCCGCGAAGTGGACAAGAATGCTAAGGCAAAAGGCTCCTTTTTCCATCATCCAGTGTGTGAAGCGCTTGACGACCGGATATCGACTTAGCTTGCGAGCGCAACTTGAAATCGAGGGAAAGAAAGCGAGGCAAGGCGTCAGCTTGTCAGCAAGCCAGCGCGTGAAGCGCTGAGCCATCGGCCATTGTAGAACTCTACTCTTGCCCACCACAAGGAGCAAAAACACAACTAGGCAAAAGCCCAACATTCGGAATGCCACGTCACCAATACTGAAGGTATCAAGGGAAGGGCCGTAATAGTAGCCCACCGGAGAGTAGCAGAAGGCAGCTGGTTGGGCGTTGCCGCAAGATGAGGGCCCACCAGTAGCATAAGAGGAGGCAAGGTCAATCATGTCGGCTTGGCTGGGATTAAACTCCCCAATCGTCAATAGAGTGACAATCGATAGTGCGACACTGAGGAAAGACAAGGCCATAAGATACCATGAAACCATTCCGATTAGGTGAAGGGTAAAGAGAGTGAAGGTGATCGGGAGGAACCCGCTGATAGCAAGGACCTTGATGAAGATATATGTGTCGTAGATCTGCTGCAAACTTTGCGGTTGCAGGCCGCCTTTCCTGATGACCACTTGGGCTGCGATATTGATGGCAAGCATAAAGAAGCATTGCGCTTTTTGAAAGTCTGTCAATGCGACGGCCAACCGGGAAAGGTGCTTTATGTTTCTAATCCTGATCCGTTGGGCCTTCTCTGTCGCTTTCCTCCAGCCGAATCTTAAAGTAAGGAAGCCAAGGGAGATGTGGTAGATCCATGACTTCAGCAGTAGAGTTGCAAAGAATGCGATCAGCGCAATACCGGTCTGAATCCAATAGGAGACGTAGACCTGCTACAAGGTTAGCAAATCACCCAAACTCAAATTAAGACCAGGGGAATACCCCTATGCCACCGATGTCGGGGTTCACTGGATAAGAAGAGAAGTCGCATATGTACTCGATCAGCTGGTACCCATCACGTTCGAAGTCCCAATAAGTAGAATTGAAGTAAGGAGTAGGTATCTGGTAACCCTCATCATAGGAAGTGCTGACGCGCTGAAACTCCGCCTCGCACCCTTTTGCGTTACTGGAGCAATAGTCGACCAGACATGTGCGGATAGCATCTGTAGTAGCCGCAGTCGAGGAATTCGTCTTATGCCCTATGATTCCCAAGCCCTGCACAGTCCGAACAGCATTGTCTGAAAGACTGTTATTCGCATACTGAAAGGCGATGGTCGGGTAGTGCATGCAGTTATGCCAAGTTTCCAGGTTTTCAAATATCGTCGCATTATCCGAGCAAGCAGTTGTGCAATTGGACGTTCCGTCGGCTTGCTTACAGGCGTCGGTGAAAAGATAGAGGTTCGACGTTAACGAGAGATCCTCCTCATATGGATCATTGTAAAGAGCTTCTTGGATACTGTAAGTTGACAATGGCTTGCCCGAATATTCGGCGAAGGTCTGGTTCGTGACGGCCTCGATATCGACAGAACCGGCGACAGTCAGTGATATGAGTGGTGGGAGGCACAAGAATTCAGGCCAAAGCAACATATTCTCACTCAAGCCTTCCAGCCTCCTACCGCATTAGATAAAGGGGTAAGGCTTCGATTAGTATCAAGCTTCCAGGCGTGGTCGATGCTTACTATTATCTAGCAGCATGTGGACCGGCGTTCAGACACTATTCGATGATGAGAACACCCAATGCATCTTTGCATGGTTGATGAGAAACCGAAGGCGATGCTTCCCTTTGGCAGATTGTGACTCCATGGCCCGAGATCAACAGGGAGCCGCAAGATAGGTCGTTTGAAAGAGCAAAGCTGAAGTTCTCTGTAATCCATAACCAATGACGGAGCGCTTGATAGTTGCCCAGGGGTAATGCGTGGTTTCAGGTCATCCTGCGCTAGAGTACCGAGTACATGAGCTGAAAGTGCTGCGCCCCACACTTGTCCTGCGGGCACAAACCTCGCTACGAAGCAATCACTGCCCTATTGGGTTTTGGTAGAAAAGCAGACTTTTGGTGAGAGCAGAGCAGCGTGTACCATTTGAACGAGGCACAATTGCGATGAGCGTAGGGCGAGTATCATCTTGACGCAAAAGCTGCAAAATGATACCAAAACTCAGCGCTCAGGACGGGAGCGCTAGGGTCAAGCCCTAAGGTAGACCAGCTTGTTCTAGAACAAGCCCTAATTCACAGCTTCAATCGACATCATGAGAGCCGATATAAATGCATCATCACTTGTCTGCTACCTTTGAAGCCTCCGGGTAGTAGGCATCATCGAAGACCCCCTGTTCAAGCATGCCAGTTGCGCTCGAGTTCCCCGACAGTCGCTCGACGCGCCCCAAGCAGACATCGCGAGTCGGCGAGTCATACCCAGCCCTTCTATGTCTGCTTCAGCCTAGCATCTCAAGGCATGCCTGTGCGTAGAGAATTCCAGACACCAGCATTCTGGTGACTTGTATCGCTGCTCGGACCATCAAGATGCGGGTCCCAAGACAATCAGATCGGCCACGTTCGACATGCTCAGTTGCATTATCTGCCCACTGTACATTCCGCTGCAATAGGCCTTCGTCGAGTGCGACGAGGCCGACACCGCTCGATTCCGGATGACTGAGCCATTTGCCGCGCCGGTCTCGACATCTGCGACGATACAAACAGGTGGAATTGTAAAAGCAAGCTGGCTAGGAAAGGGCCGGAGCGGGGACAACCTAGGTACGTTTCGGACGCCTAAGGTCCAGTACTTTCATGTAACTGTGCAGGAATGATTGATGGAGAAACAGGCTTCCGACGATTATGAAGTGAAATTCCGGACCAAGAAGTGTACATACGAGGAGCTCAGACGCGGTACATAGGTAATGAGGCAGGCGATGAGCAAGCGGTCGACGGGCGGAGACGAATCGGCCACATCAATCCATGGAGAATTCGATTGTGACGATCGAAATCTAAGCGAACAAGCTCTGACTGTTCAGGCTCGCATTCTAGGTCAATCTGGCAAGATTCTCCACAGCTCGCCACCCGGCCACGGCATGGCTCCCGCAAGATTCTTCCGTGGTGTCCGCAGGGTGCAGGAGACATATAGGAGACTGGTCGCGATCACCATGATAATGATGCTTGAGACAGGGAAACTTCAAACAGCATGGCGCCGGGTGGTTCATGCTTAGAGGTCTACATTGCGGCGTCCGTCATAAAGTGATCAAGCTTTGATGATTCTCCCGTGGATATGGGACAGGGAAAGAGGCCGGAGATCTTTTGGGGGCCTTTTCATAAGACATCTTATACTATCAAATGTCCTATGATAAGCTAGTCCACAGACCGTGCTTTATAATTCCGCAAGCCCGACAAGCGTGGACAGAGTCTTGAGTCAATGTGTCCGCGCAGAAGCTCTTCCAAGCACCGAATGTCCAAAAACTGCAAGATTGATTTCTCCAATGCTCTTTGGGCTACTTTCACATCCACTGTTTTTAGACAAGAGCAGTGCTAGCCAACAAGTATGTGAGACTTTACTGCCTATTTCCTATTTCAAAACATATATGCTTTCCTACCGGTGGATCAATAACAACTATAATGCTTCACTGGCCACAGCTTGCTTCCTTTTTTGTCTTACTAGGGTTCTCACTCATGGCCCTCGATTGATGACTCTAGTTTTATCATGAGTGATGGTGGCTCCGGAAACTTCAATTCGGCAACTCACGTCCTTGCCCAAGCATTATATCTCGGAAAAGCCACTACTATATCCATTTGTGCGTAAGGCAGCAGCATCATTGGCAATTCAATTGAACTTCAGATATCTGTGCTTCGCGCCGTCGACATTGCATATTTCAAAAGTCGAGGACCAGCTTTTTTACCTTTTTTGATCTTCCAATCCCGCAGCCTTTTCATGTTTCGTTGTACGAGAGACACACATGGCCAAACGTTGCTGGCAAAATGGTGTCACCAAGATCAAAGGTCTATAAACTCACCAATGTTCATGTCGCTGAAGCAGTGATCTAGAATCTGATTGACTCGTCCTAGCATGCTGATGATCGATGAACAGTGTCAAAATGTCTTTCGCAATACTAGCTTTCAATATCTAGCAAATCGCTACTTCAAACCGATCTTTTTACCTTCTCGTATGTGCCATGAGGGTTGCCAAGCGTGATAGAGTCGATGCTTCTCGACGGAGTCATTGCCTTCGTCCCTTGCGATGCAGAACAACAACGATCTCGCCATGATTTTGTAACGCCATGTAGGCTCCAGTAACGGCTTTATAATGCACAATCAACAATCCTCCGTACTCATCCACAGGCTCATTGAATCACTTCGGCGCCAAGATTCAAGGTGAGCTATACTTTACTTGAATGGATTCATATTGACTGCGTTCGAAGTTCCGACTTGTACTATGCGTGGCCAGGCTTTCGAGACTAATCAGACGAGTAGTGCAGTCATTTTTGTGGTGATGGGGTTCAGGACTAGAGACTGAAAGACATCTCCAATTCTCCCTCTCTTTCATTTTCGCTCTCGAATCACACGAGGCCACACACAGACAGGAATCTCAGAATCGGGGGGTTGTCTTTCACAGGCTTGAAGTCTGGAACGAAGCCATGGAGGGTACCCACATTCAAGACTATTAGGTCATAAGGAGCGTGTCCTCCTTCGAAGCGGTCTGCAAGGCGGAGCCGAGGAATTGAGATTGCTGTTTTTTTTTGGATGGAGCGGAGAAGCACTTCAATGTGAGCAAGTGATCCATTCCGTCAACGCCACTAATTATGCATTACCTTCACGTTAGGGGCGGCCAGGTTTCGAGCGCTGGCGTCAAAATTGATTGACCAAAATTGAGGTAGGCAAAGATAGCGGGGCATTATCCGATGATAATTATAGTTTAGAAACTCTGAATGATGCTAATAAACAGTGTGGCTTACCATAGAGTCGGAAGCGTCTGGGGAGTCTCATCTCTATCTTTGCAATCGAGCAACCAAATAATGACAGTGGAAAGACAAGACATCGTCCTTTGTCGAGATGCAGCAAAGTTGTGCATGCGTGCTTGCATATTGTAGATCTCCTTCCTGGTCTGATGGCGGTAGAGCGATTATGTACTCTCATGGCCATTCAGAGTCCGACAGAGCGCCTCAATCCACTTAGAAAGGGATCGTGGTGGATTTGCGAGTAGTGGTCCAAGCACATGTTACATGCTCAACAGACTGTCTCCCCGTTGGGTCAATCGCTTGGCTGATCGGAGTAAACATTGAACGTCGTTTTCAGTCGCAGACAGTTCCTCCGCTTAATTCCTTAAGGGGGTTTAGGACCTTGAGAGAATTGATATGGCTTACTATGTAGACGTCGGAACTACGAATCAAAATCGGATCAGCGGTTGGGGCGAAGGTTCAACAAATGTCTGAATGTGGAGCTCAATTTATATACAGAGGACACAGAACAGCTGCACCTTCTGCGGCTTGATACCAGTGTGAATAGGAAATCAAACGCATTACTTTTAGATACTTCACAATACAGCCTTTGCATTCGCAGAATCCCAAAACTGCCATTTGAAATACATGACGCTCATTCAGTTGCTTCGTGACATGCCCACGAGCAAATTGATCTTTGGTCGTACATAAGGAATGATCCTGTACGGTCCCGGTGAATCAGGCCCTGGGGATCGACACATTGAAAGGAAAAGGCCCAGCCATGATACACAAGGCGGATTGATGCCTAGTAAGCGATGATCTCCATATCCTGGGTGGAGACCTGATAGGTTTGCTTATCCGAAGCAGCCACGAACTTCCCTTCCTTGCTCTTCGGATTGACCACTTTATCATGGATGCTGCCTGCACCCACGTAGCCAGTGAGGTTTGCCTTCATCTGAAAGAACTCCAAGACTGCAAAGGGCGCCATCTTATCCATTCGGATGACGGAAAGATTGCCGGTCGCGCGGTGATCGAGATAATAGTAGTGAGGTAGTAACTCAGACTTGTCAGTCACCTGCACCCAAGCGGCGTTGGCTTTGGCAAGAAGGTCTCGCTCACCAGCCAGGGAAGGCAGCCCGTTGGTCCGGTTCCGGTGGTCTACGGGTCCGAAAGTGCTGTTCGACATGCCCATCTCGTAATCAACGTCATACCAGGTGAAATTTTGGCCGTCTGTGCCAAACTTGTAATTGAATTCATGGCGTGATCCTTTGGTGCCGTTCATGCTCATGGCGGTAAAAGCACCAAGAAAGTCCAAGGTAGGGTGCACGGTGATATTCTGGGTCCTATTGACAAAGAGGCCGGGGGCGAAATCGCAGATGGAGTTTGTGGAGACGTTACCGAAGGTATGCTCAACCTTGTAGCATATGGGGAATGGAGAGCGGTTTTGGAGGGTGAGCGATGCTGCGGAGGCAGCAGTCAAGAGAGCAATGAAAGCATTCAAGATTTTGGCAGGTGAGAACATGGCCGCTGCTTTCACTTCTTAGGTGTCGCAACTTGCTGTCTGTAATAGCCGTGACGTCTTGTAGAGTTGATAGAGTTGGCGTGAGGTCTTTGAAGCGAGACAGAAGAAGGCAATCAATTTGATTGATAGGAGAAGCAAGAGAATGTGGTGGAAGTTGTAAGGATCGCAGTTGCAATTGGTTGATTGAGTGTGAATGAGGCAGACAGCAAATGATTTTCCAAATAAGAGATATGAGACAGAGCGAGGTCAAGACTTAAATAGAAATCCAGCTCCAAAATTCACTGGTCTTGGCTTTTATGTGTGTGCTATCCTAAAGCTTTTGTTGAGGACTCGAGGTCCACAAGTATATCCCTGTTCGCACAAAACTGACTAGCCCACAAAACTCTGACCGTGGTCCACAAATTTATCAATGGGCTTCAGTAAGTTTGCTCTTGTGGTTTGTGATCCATGACTAGAAGGACAGAAAATGATTCCAGAAGTGTGTAAAGGCTATGACTGGTCAGTCGGGCTGAGGAGGCTGTCCCTCGAGGACGTAAGACGCCAGTGAAATCTAAATGGATTGAAGAGGCTATAGGAACTATTGAAAGCCATTCCTGAATTTCACGAGTACCCTTAGTGTGCAAGACAGAGTCAAGTGCATTCAAGCCTTGATTCTGCTTTTGTGCAAGCACACTTTGCGTGCTTTAGGGTCGACGAGACTTGTTGGCTGATACATACTTCATGAGTTCGGCTAGCTTGCTTGTCTAATTTACCTTAATATGAGAGAAAAACATGGTTCATGGAGTGATTTCAGTGTCCTGGCACTGCTTGACATCTGACAATGAAGAAGAATTGAGCGCAGAAGAGACAGCGTGAAGGAAGGTCGCATATGTATTTCAATACGCGTGAGCGATCGCATTCCCGTTCCTCGCAAAGACAGTAAGGAGATATTATCGTTGTGAATCGTATATTTGTAGCAAACCTCGGAGACATCAGTTGGCAGTGCATATGCCTCGGGCGTACAAGGTCCGTAGGTAAAATGGAATGTCGGGTACCAACAATTGCATACGGTGAGGGTCAAAAAAGAGAGGTCCGAGCCCAGGAGGAGGAGAAGATGAGATGGGTGAGTTGAACATAGCATGAGATTGAGAGAGAACAAAAAGAACTAGTCCGAGATGTCCCTCTAGCCTCCTGCTCGGCCCGGGCACGGAATCTAGATTAGAACTAAGCCCTCGGCCCCGCTTTTGGCGGTACCAAGCCCCATATCCTGGGATACTTTTGCCCCCGTACTCATTCTTTGCTCCATCACTTGAAGCCCAGGATACCCAACACGCACCGCGCCTTCAGCACCCGAATCCCATTATGTGACTCCGTGGACCTCACGCCATTCTAGAATGGCTTTACGTGGCGTCCAGGAGACCACCAAAGCCACCAATATTTCAACCTCACATTCAGAGAGTCCACCCTTGACCTGAAAGTATGTAAGAGGTGTGTAAGATTGCGATCGGTTGAATGTTAGGATTGGAGAGCCTGGAGAAGCTGAGGCAGTAAGGGCGAAAGACAACCCCGCAGGAGGCTTTAGCCACCAGGAGGAGGGTCGTGCTGGAATACGCCTCGCCAGGGTAATCGGAATCAATGGCAGCATGAACCACAGAGCTGAGTCTGTTGAGTACAATCCGGAAGGAAAGATGTGCGAGCTGGAAAGAAGATACCTTGGAAGCGTGCAATTTTCGCTTTCTCTGATTGGAATCCCACACAGGCATTCACACCGTCCCAGTCTACACGACAATCAGTCTCCCTGGGTACAGCGTGCTTGGATATCACATCATGGGCACGATCTTCAGTAGTTGATACCAGGGAGATTGTGTGTCGGCCTCATGCAATACTCAATCTAAGGTCCGGTACTCAGTTGAGAAATATTGTTGACAAAGTCGATCATGAAAGAGATGGTTCAGAGGCTTATCGTCATTTAGGCCCTCAACAATCTTGTTGATGTGCACTCAATTTGGACGCCTTACCATTGGGCATTCGAAATGCCACATTCCGACCAATCTGTTTGGCCGTGAATCGAGGCCGTAAATCATGGTCTTTTGACGTTCAGTATCTCTCATTCATCTCTTGCTGATTTCTTGGTGGTATTATCATTATCACGTCGTGTCAGCATGTGTCAGATGATCGCTTGATAAATGGCCTATGACGGCATCATCGATGTGAAACATGAGAGACAAGATGCAAAATGAAAGATTCTTGAGACTCCGCGCCTTAAATCCGGCTGCGACATTGGATTTGACACGCTTGCCATCAGAATGCGTCGCTTGCGCAATCATACGTCCATTCTTTCTTTGCATGTGGGGATCATCTCATTAGGGCCTGCTGTGCGTTCGTGGTCTTGGCCTCCAACCGTACAGAAAAGGATTCACCAGGTTGAATAATGGACCTCGTTGAAGTAAAGGACAGAGGTGTTTCTGCTAATGCGCTTTCATTAGGGCCTTGTCTGGGACTTACCATTTCTCGCCCAGATGGAGAAAGGCCGGCCACAGCTGGAATCAGGGAATGTAACAGGGTCCGGGCCAATGTAAAGACACCCTGCTAAGTAAATCTAGAAGGTTGCTGCACTGTTCACCTGATCCCTTAGCAGCATCGTCATCTCCAAGCACTAGGCATCCACAGCCTCTAGCGAAAATCAAGGATTTGGTATTCGAATCGTCGCATCCGAGGAATTCCTCTTGCTTTTTGGCAGCCTTCGCAATGCGATGGCCGCACTTCAAGAGGAGACTTCGCTTGAAGTCGATACTGCTATAGACAGGGTTTGAATGAAGTATGAGGGCTTATCGGCTTGATTTAAGTTGTTGAACGATCGGGAGAATTGAAATAGATATGACTGTATCGTAGAGAAGGACTGAGATATCGGCTGATGGGTCTATCAACGCTCGTAGGTACAGTCGATGAACTCAGGCGTTGATGAGATGTGGGAGACATCGCAAGCTTGAAAGAAACCAGCTTAATAGGAAAGTCTGATTAGAGAGAAGAAGCTATCACAGAACGTCCGCTGCCTGACGGAAGGGGGTGTGCAAGGAGGGATGGGTGATACACCTTAGGTGGAGCAAGAACAACCAAGCCTTCCGACATGATCAGGAGTCATGCTAAAGACATCGCCCATAAAAAGGACTGCCTTTTCATACAAGAGGTATCAAACTAATACCGAACGCGGCTATTGCAAAGATCTCCGCGACTTGAGAAAGATCTCCACGATTCTGTCTGTACGTCAATTGGTACACCAAATCCGTTCTTCCCCACGTCGAAAGCCTTTGCTACAGGTGGAGGAGGCCAGCAGCAGTGGTGATGGGATTGCGATCATTAAGTGTCTTTGAACGATTTCGTTATGTCATGATCGATGTGGCTCTGAGGCCTCTCACCGCTGATAAGGTATCTGCGCTTGTAGACCCCTCAAATATCCCCATCAATGGTGATGCAGAAGCAGCGACTGTCTATTAAAGCTGTTCAGCGCAGATTGTCTCAACCTACCTTGCGTCAATCCCGCCGACGCCTCAAGACCGCAAGCGAGCAGGGAACTCACAAGATTGAAAAAGGGACAATTACATCATTCGAGCAAACATTCTCCAACATTCCACCGAGTTGCATATGGCGAATGTCAGCGATGGAAATGGTTGAAGTCTATTAAAAGATGAAATAAGGCAACCACACAATGTGCAGGAGCGCGACGCCGCGTTGGCGCCATACAGAGTATTAAGGAAATCGGGATCGTTGATCACTGGGCAACAAGAATCAAGGTTCTGTCAATGTCATGATGCGAAATAGACTCGACAGAAGAAGCCTGGATTCCCTCCGCGTTGGGTTTATGGAACCAGTAACTCGGAATCTGACGCGGTAGAGGCTAACAAAAGCGATGCTGAAATCTCTGGACTGTGGTATCAGATTGTGCTCTCTACGTTTTTCATCATCGATCCTGATTTCGTAACGTCGTCATCCATCTTAGCGGAAGTTTTCTCACAGCGCATTCATAGGTCTCATCGTCGATCACGCCTGTTCAATCTTGCCGGGGAATGTACTCCTGAAAAGCTCTTCAGAGCTTTGATTGTGACAGTGTGGCAATATCTGAACGTATCTCTGTAGAAATCTAAAAGTGTATTGGTCGCTAGGATGCTATTGGGGTCTTTTTCTTGTCAATGTTTTCCTTGCAAATCCAACGGTTTCATTTTTCTCGCATATTTTAACATTTTTTGCCGAGGCAAGATTTCCATAGTGCAAGGGACTCAATCCATTTATGCACACAGTAAATTTTATCGGAAGATACGCTCGCAGTCTGACAGGAGGTGGGACCTTATCACTGACCTTTTTTAATGACCATCTTGCCCAGACAGACATGGCCATGCGTCGGGCGGCCGCAGTAGCAGTCATCCAGCGTCTGCTGATTGTAAAAACCCTACTCGCGAGCAGCGGCCGGTCAGAGCGTCCTTTCAAATAGAGCATCGGCAGTGTTATCAAATCCTAGACCAATCCACAAAGCGAAATGCCGACCGTATATGCAGGTGTATGTACGTTCCTCGGCATCTAAAACGGAATGTCTTGAAAATGGCGATATTCCACAGCGTCTACTCCTCCCAAGATTTCGCAGAGACCGCCACCGAGCCGCCTTAAAGACAGCGTTCCGATTGACGCAAAACTTTTGCTATGCCTGGACTTGCTTTCTATATTTCAAAAGCGAATGCCGGAGGCTGAGACGCCGCGGTCAATTATGACTTATTTGTAAGACCGACCTACGTTGAAAGCACTGCAACCCCACCGATCAATCGGATTGGCTGCACGAGCTCTAGGCCCCCTGAGGGCGGAATTACAGATTGCCTTCAATCATGTCTCACTTCTACATCTCCGAATGGACCCAAAATTTCCACGCGTTGTTTAGCTTGACATCCGTCTTACCCGACGACCCGGTACTCGGAAGAAAGTCGAGGACTACCGCTTGTTGTCCGTACCACTTTACGCGCGATCCCATCAGACCTCGATATACCTGATTATTGTACAACGCTATACGACACGATCTCCTACCACCGCCGCAAAGACTGCTGATTCCAAGCTTTTCGCGATGATAACGTCGCAAAGCAGCTGGCTGCATTGCAAGCTCGCTGAGCCATCTCATTCTATAGATCAGCTTTGTTCCCTTCGAGACGGCCATACTCCTTACTCAATGCACTCGGCAACGTGGAGCGACATCATCCTATCAGTTTATGAAAGACCATGATAATTGGTCTCTACCACTGGAAGCAAGGTGGACTGAATGAGACTTATCTGTAATCAATTACGTCGCCACGCATTCGGAAGTACGCAGTGAGGGCAATCTTGGTGGGGTTGTGGAGTCATCCTTCGACCGACTGGCGGAGAGCATGGCCTCCTCTTTCGGTGGGAGGGGCTAGACGACATCAGCCTCCTCGGGGTACGAAGTTGTATATATCCTTCTAAAACCCCTCAACTCTTCATTTTCTTTCTCACCGCAGACAGACATAAACCACCAATCTTCATCTATTTCATGAGCTGACTGCGTTCACGTTAGCGTAAGCCTCAATCATTTCCATACCAGCAACTACACATTTGATCATGTCTCCCCTCTTATCAGCAATGGCTCCTTGCCACCATGGAGAGTCTATTGCCTCGGAGGCGCCGCATGAACATTGGAACGAAAAGAGTGGCTTCAGCGACAGTTGCATCACGGACTCTATCACTCCCATATGCATCGTTCGAGGCGACCTTATCGATCTCTACACCCAGAAGCCAGTGAGGACTACTTCCCTTATGATACCGCTAGAGTCATGTTCCGTCGACTGATCATGCTCTAGGCTAATGGTACGCGATGCCCTCGTTGTGCTGAGCAAGGTATCGAGCAGATTGTCTTGCATGGGAAGCATTGTCCACGTTGCGGACAGCCATGCTAGATTATGGAGGTCCCACGAGGGACATGAGCGTTGGGAACGGATGGCAGAAGGCCTTGCAAACTGGCACTCAACTTGCAATTTGTCAAGCATTTGGACATTTTCGGTTTTCAAGCCTTTCAACAGCGCTTCTCCTTGCTCTACACCCCGTCTCAGTCATTCTAATCTCTACGACAGATCATACAGCGCACATGGCTTGACGGAGAAACTCTGAAGAGTGGAATGTAGCCTTATTGCTGCTATTTTCGCACGATCATTTCACCCAATAGAATGACATTCTGCAACTTTACCAATTATCCACAACGTAAACGTCACATCCTCACAGGCTTCCGATCATAGATGACATATCAATTCCTTCAATCAACAAAATTTGGACTACGAAGCGATCTCAGTTACATTTACGATGTCTGATAGGCCTTGATGTACTCGTCTTACATCCTAAGGCAAAAACATTGCCATGACAAGATGACTCACGTAAAATCATGTTCTCTTCATCACTTTGCAGTACAGGCGAGAACCACAGGATTCAATATCATATCGTTGCTCCGTACCGGAGTCACCTCACCAGATTCCACCTACGTCGCCATGAAAGGTCTAGATGCAACACCTTCGCTAACGGCAAGACACCTAAAACTCATCTTCGCGGTCAGCACTAGTGCCAGATGCTGTTTGAATCTTCATCAATTGGCTCGAAATGCACACCACCCTTCCGGGGTTGTTTCGATAAGGATACGGTGCCCCCACGCAGCACCTGCAATAGTGGCCATGCTCCCTTCTTCACGGCCCGCCTTCCCCGCGAAAAGACGGCCATGCTGACTGAAGTGGTGGCCCGGAAGAGCCAGGCCGCACGAGCTAAACCATTTGCCCAAGCGATCGTCATCTTGGGTTGCACTGGCATCTCGATTCAGCGACTCGCAGCTTGTACGAGGTGCATCATGGAAGCTGAAAATTAGCCAGGCTTCCTGGCGTCACGAATTGCCTTCCATGCCCGTGGAGGAGGTGTGTTGCACCAATCATAAGCACAGACAGTGAGATTCCTCAATGCGGAGTGTATCGAGAGGGGAAGAATATCCACGGGGATTGTATATGATCGGCCTCCAGCCTCGTGGTGGATGTGATGCATCAGCTAGAACGGCCGCAGGCTTTACTGGCAGCTTCATCTAGTCGGTCCTTTGGACAGTCCTGGCTCGGCAGCCCACTCTCTCCTGGGTACGGTTGTCACGGGATCCCGCAGCCATGTGAGAGATTTCTAGGCCGATGTCACCTCTGCCCGTGCAATGGTCGAAGGCCCTTTCGTTCTTGCAGCCAACATGTTCGATGAAGATGGAAATCTCTGCGTCCCAACCAAAAACAGGCGAGGTTTGCCTACCATCGCGATGGGCATCGTCCGTATATTATACCCTAACATCATGGAGTGTAGAAATCGAAGGCTCAACTCTCAACCTCAGCCAAGCCTTTCAGACAACTTATCCTCATTCGGTATCCCTAAATTCCGAGGCCATCTTGACAACAGCAAAACTCCATGGGCAGGGAGCGGGCGGAGGGAACCAATGGCCCCATTTAGATCTTCTACCAAGTTCATCATTCGACAGATTGGACAATATTAATAATCAGTTTCACATAGCCAATTGCGAATCGTGTCCCACGCGCGGATGGGTCTTTCGGAACGGAGCAATTGCGTGCACTGGACGCGGTTCGGAGGATGTCGCATATCAAGATATATTTTAGTCGTGTACCCGCGTACAATCTACGGGCTTCATCCAGAACATACAATTCTCTCTTTCTGGCAGTACGCATTGCTCATTTCGACGCCGCCGTTCCACTCCTGAAGCAGTCTAAATGCATTCTCTTCTTTTCCTTGCCCTTGCCCCCGTCGGTCTCGCGACTGCACTGTCTATCCCACCCGGTCGCTCAGTCCTTGAACTTCCATCATCACTCAGAACCCAGCTCTCTGCGAATTCGACAACGTCCCCTTCAAATGGCTGGCCCGGTCTTCCCTTCCGCGCCAAGATCTCCGAAGGAGCTTCAGGGACGACCTATATGGTGATAGACAGATACCTGGCGCCGACCACGCCGGACTCCCACAAAGGGGCTGTCTTGGGCAACATCAGCCAGATCGAAAAGCTCATCGAGAGTTGGGAGAACCCAAACTATTACATTGACAATAAAAGAGTCTTCACTAGCGGGTTGGTGCAAGCGCGATTCCCGGCCGTGCAGACGACGAATGCACAACGTATCACAAATGCCTTAGCTGTGGAACTGTTGGGGGCGGCTTGGCAGTTGCAATACGTGCATGGACCGAGGGGATGGAGCTTTGCGACCGTTGAAATGGTGGGGGGCGATGGGCTCAGAAGTACCTTCGGATTCTTCTCGTTGTGGTTTACAGAGTTGCGGACCCTGCTTGGGCCTCGAATATGAGATTTGAAAGGAGTGAAGAAGATACAAAATCAACCTCCCAGAAGCTAGGCGAATGAAAGTATCGCCCGTGCATGAGTGCCAGCATGCTGTCGCGTCAAACAATTGAGGTAGAGAAAGTCATTGACACACGAAACTCCTCTTTAGCGTCAGGTATTGTCAACCGGCGCGTCAACAGCGTACCATTTATAGTTACAGCGCTACGACCTGTGTTATTGTGGTAGGAACACGGCTAAAGATCACACCCTGCTAGTCCGTGGAAGATCCAATTGTAGAATTCAAGCCCATGTAATAGTGAATCATGTCGGACAGTTTTTTCCACACAATCCTAATGGGAAGAGTTCTCAGTGGCCGGTCAACGTTTTCGGACTTGCTGTCAAAGCCCACATTTCGTCGATAGCCAAGGACACTGGTAAGCTTTGGGTGCGATCAGGCAGACTCCGAAGAACCTGAGAGCTTGTCATGTCTAAGCACAAGATCTTGTATGATCAGGCTTATACCTGAAGGTCAAACTGATCCTCTTCCATCCGGCTCCTCTTCCCTTCGCGCTCCTGACAATTTCATGCTGCCATCTCCATCTACTTTCGCCACTCATTCTCAATAAACTCCTCCCAGGCAGCACAACATCTTCTTTTCGACTGGTCCTCTCAGCTTTCCCGGCCTTCCCACTCCTCACTGAACCGTCATATGGCTTTTGTAGCTCGTGAAAGCGGATAGGACAGGCAGATAGCAAGCTGAGACCAACCACTGGTTCTCCGAATTGGAAATTCTCAGTGTGGGCTGATATGCCGAGGTTTTCTCTATACTCATTGACAATACAATACTGAGGCCTCTGGCTGTCCGACAATACATGCACGTCAATCATTCTTTGAATGAGCCAGCTGAGCTCTTCGGGCATTGGTGGAGCTTGCAGCGTCTGGGGCTTCGCCAAGGGAACAGGGTCCAAGTTGGAGGGCATGAGACAGTAAGTACCGCCAAAGTGCATAGTGCGACGGCTCAGATCTGTCCTCCAAGTGCATTTCGATGAGTCGTTCAGAAAGGCAAGGATCTTCTGCTCTTCGGCCGGGGTGATGAAGCCTTGATGGAGCGTCAAGCCTGGGACGGCGGACTCTTGAGCGTCCCCAGCGTCGGTAGCCTCATACGCAGAAGCTTTGGATGGCTTCTTGGGAAGGTCTGATGGATCAGTCAATTTTGGCTTTTTGGCTAGTGGCGTGAAGAAATCATTGATGCTCTTGCGCTTCACACACGATGAGACCATGTTCAGGCTGTCTACCTAACAGACCGAGGGTGAGTACTTCCCAGGCTGTCCTTTGCAGATTCGAGTCTTGCACCAATTTGATCGCAGCTTTTGTGCGATTCCAGCGTTCAGAGTCAACCTTCACACAGTCGTATTCCAAGAACCTAGTCACCAAGCCAATAGGACTTAGTTTGACGACGCCAATTTCCAGTGGGGAGTTGGGAGAAAACATCCACACTCGGATCGGCAATTTCTGATGGCGTCAAACGATTCGTAGCTAAAATCTCCTCGCTAATTTCTATTTTGCTCCCTGGAAGGTCAAATTCTGAGGGTGCATCAGAAGTCAGGCAAGATAATTGCCCGGGCGGGCCTAGTGCTGGAGCTATCCTGTGCTGCTACCGCCCGCAGTTATTCAAGGGCAAGCCTAGAGACTATTCTACTCTTCTACTTTACTCGGGTCCCTACGGCCTACCTCCAAGCTCTCCAACTCCGACCCCATTATTGCTCCTAATGGATGCGCAATCATGGTTCGCCAACCTGATGGTAGACGGAACTTTTTCTCCGCAAACAAGGGCTCCAAACCTGTTACTCCAAAGCCGAGAAAGTGGCGGTCAAGCCTGCTCAAACCCCGTCGACGCGACATTCCTGCGACAAAGGAGACAGTCCAGGCAGTGTACCTTTCCTTGACGGCAACCCCTACATGGGGTGACTGACTGGTTTGCAAGCATGACCCGCAATTTAGCCACATCGCCCTTCCTCCGCTTGCCCCCCGAAATTAGAAACAAAATCTACAATCTAGCCCTGGGAGGGTATCATCTTCGAGTAGGGCACATACCCGAGAAATACAAATGCAAAATGATCGAGCAGCGACGTCGTCGTATACGGATCCGTGGAGGTTTGAAGAATCGGTGTCGCAGAGAACTTGAACGAGGCAGTCTCACCATCGGCTTGTTGCGCGTTTTGGCTATGGTAAAGTCTAAAAGCTTTAATGCCTACACAGAAGTCTGCTATGGGGAAAATTATAATCAATCCTGGAAGGCCTCGCTGCTGGAAGAGGGTAGGGCCTGCAGTCTGGTGGGGGCAAGAGTTCGAATTTATCGGCAAGAAACTGTTGTGTACTGGAGAGTGCCATATCTGTGGCGAGGGCCTGGATCTGTGCAGCGAGAGTTGAGCAGATATGACTGCGGCACCGCCAGCCATTTGGGTATGCTCCATGTGCTTCTGCTGTTCTTTCAATATGTCTCTCAGGTCTCATTGTGGGATTGCGTCGTCGACGGTTACGGCCTTCGCCTTGTGCCTTGAAAAATTGAGTAACTCTACCGATTTACCTTCGTCGACTATTATTAGCATCTTCCCCCGCTGGCTTGATGAGAAGGCATGTGCCCAGTATGACATCATGCAAACATGGGCAGAGACAAGAAAGCCGTGGTCGCTGTCTTTGGCTTTCTCGACCTGCCATGCCAGACCCAAAGATCTTGCATTCGAAAGCCGTGGTGGCATCAAAATTGAAATATTCCTACCCAACGGATCGGGGAAGCTCAGCTTTCGAATTCCCAAATTGGGTACCTTAAAAAGTCTGACGTTTCAGTCGTTATAGTAAGGCCGTAGCCTTGGGGCAGGTTTGGTGATTCTATAGAGGTTTGTACTACACGAAATCCTTGTGACGGCATCATCCGCCTCTATATCAAGCCATTACAAAAGCCATCTTGCTTCCCCTCTACCCATATCCCGTTGACAATGATCACCCTCTGTTGAAGTATTGCTTGTTTATTCTAGCCAGTCCAATAGCTTTGCACGCTGCCATGTTCTTCTATGACGACGTGCTAAGTTTGTACATTAACGACTCGCCCTTACTAATTTCCTCAAAGGTTGTGACTGCAGCGCGCAGTGTTAACGTCGACTTACGATGGGACAATAAAGGCCAAGTTTGTGGTGTGTCATACGATGTCAGCATGAATCTTTCCCAAAGGCTGGGAATACAGGTGCTCTCTGTCCGTGAGTTCATGGCCTTGGCTACACGTGAGCCACGGATGACATCTTCGGAATTTGCCGAGTGGATGACCGATCGTTTCACCGTGGCAGAGAATAGCCAGATTTTTGATTCCAATGGCGAACGGGTGCATTTACCAATCTCGAGGCCTGGATGGTTTAGTCTCGAGGACCTCGACAGTCAGGGCTTGCCAAGTAGGATCTCCACTGTCAATGCTCCAGGCCAGTGGAAATTTTGGAGTCCTGCGTCAACGGATTTCACATCTGGAGCTATGCGCAGCTTTGTGACTTCTTCAGGAACGTGTTCCCTAGATCTCGGCATCCCGATCTTTGCACAACATCCAATGACCATGATCCGAGAATGCTATCGAAGTAAACTCGAAAATCAATCATCGGCAATAGAGACGCTGTGGAATCAATACCAGCAATTGACTCATAGCAAAAATGATGCCTTGATCAAAGACTTCTTTGATTCTCTGACCATGGAGGATATTAGAGTTGGTCAACCGATTGATATTTTGTGAAGGACAAAGAGATAGAGATGTCGATTGATCTGATAGGAAAGAAGAGACTATATTCGGGCAACTTTAAATACCTTCGCATCATTGACAAAATGGCAATATGTCAGGCAGTGTCAGCTCCGAGAGGTAATGAGACAACTCTCGTTACTGGACACGACTGGCCTGACGCAGACTCGATTGTCAGTGCTGTTTTCGAAGCTACGAGGAGAAGCATACTATCTCCATGGCAGACTTGCCTTCCTTGCGCAGACTCACTTCCTAAGGAGGTTAGCCATGTTCTTGGAATCGAGATCGCTAGCCATATTGCCCCTATCAATTTGAAAGACATTGGACCTCAGAATACCTTAGTCTTGGTGGATTGTCACGAAATCCATACTGATCACACACATGCGGTGAGATCCATCATAGATCATCATATCGTGAATACTACTTTCCCATATCATGTGGCAAAAATATCGGGATGTGGCATGGACCCAGATGCGGAAGCCGCCAAGATTCTTGCCGAGGCGACCAAGCTGGAGGCAGAGCCGTCCCTATGGAAATATATGAGCGAGCTTGATAGGCTATGTATGCAGAGACTCGAGGCCATTGCGGGGTCCACAGCGAATTATGCCGACCTGATGAGCATCATGACTGATGTCGACACGAGCGAAGAACAGAAATTCTACCGAGATTACAAAGAATCGACTTTCGGCTTTGCCGTTGTGAAAGCCAACAAATGCTGCAATTACGACAGCATTGCCAAGTCGAACAACTTCAAGAAAGGGCTGCCTTTGACCGTGGTGGAACAAGTTGTCTACGACCACCAATTTTCCCAGATCTACATAGAAAGAATTTCGATGGTTTTTGACGAGCGATCTCACGACAAGGGCTTCAGGAGCGCTGTAATGGACATTGTCTCTAAGGCCTGCATGCTCTTTCATGGAGAGGCTCATGTCTCAAGAGAGAGCCACTCGGTTTTAGTCAAGGATGTTCGAATGCAGACGCCGAGGCTCCTATTGATGCCACTGATGGAGGAAATTGTGAAAGAGCACCTAAAGTTTGCGTACTCCAGGGCAATAGACAGGTACATCTCATGCGGATTTCTCTGCGGATCAAGTGAGAAGTACGGTTTTGCAGATGAGACTGCCGAGATCTCTCGACTTTCTTTCGTGGAAGCTAAGACAGCTTTAGCGAAATCAAGCAATACCTCCTTCATGAGTTTGCCTCAGTATTGGAAGGTGTACGAAGAGTTCAATTCTCGTAACGACAATTTTGTAGTTAAGAGTCTCAGGGATAAAACCCATGTTGAGCTATTGGATACTATAATACTCAATAAAAGCATCGTCCAGAATGGCGCTTCGAAAGAAATTGCGATCGCAGAAGCAGCTCCAGCGCTTATACGGCCAAAAGATTGCAGTCACATCACGGGCATTCCATTCAAGATGCACTCCCCTGACAACAATGGTGATGATTCGCTATGGAGATATTGGTCACCGGATTGCAACGCAAATGTTGCCACCCGGGGCATATTTTCATCATGGACCAAACCAGCATCGACTTGAAGATTCGCCCAGATGAGAAAACTACAGATTTGACCTTTAGGCCAGTATATCGCGACATTCCGCAATCTCGATATCGCATCACACCGGACATCGAAGGTCGATGGGTGAGGCTCCTCGTCAATCCCAGGTTATTCTCTGTTTTCGAGATGTCAGGAGCGTCTGTTTGATTGGATTGAAGGAAGCTCGTTCGTTTGATAGTATCTGGGATTGTATATATTTATTGGCTAAGCTTGCTACGATTTATAAAGCTCACTCGCCCTCTCGCATTCCGAGGCAGAAAATGTAGTGTTAAGGCAATTTAGGCCACCGGGGATCCGAGCTTTGAGCGGAATGCGAAGTAAGAGAAGAAGAGGAAGAAGTGTACTGTCTTGAACGCGCTAAGCGGCGAAGGACTACGCGCAAATCCGGCGGTCCTTTGCTCTCTACATGTACCATAGGATTTGTGTCGATCGCTTAGGCTTCAGAAACCCAAACCGCTAGTACCGTATCCATTCAATGAACCCTATTCTATGTGTGATTGATGACGCGGGCCTGTCGCGGTCCACAACCCAGTCCCAACAATCAAGCGTCGAGCGGACCTGCTACACCTTGCGATGCGGCCAACGATACGGCGTGGCTACTGCAGCGGCAGGAACCGTGTTTCATGCATGTCGTTTGAGATCTGCCGGAAGTTTGAAGCTCTCTTTTGATGTCCCTCGTTCCCTTGTACATAATGACTTTTCCGTTCGCCATTTTGGGCCTTCCCTGTCAGCCAACAGGTCACTTTCATCTTGTGAAAAGTCGTCACTCAAGCACTCTGACTATCATAGGTGTTCAAGTTGACAGGCATTGCTACTGCAGGTCCTTCTGTTTGTCTTTCGGGGGAATTGATCCGTTCAAAAATCGAGCCACAGCTGGACGCAATGCTGTCGACTTACATCATTCTGTCCCTGGTGATCACTGCGATCCATGGCACTGATCTCACCAATGATGGGGCCACCTTCACAGATCTGATCTCGTTCCCAGCACATGAGCTTTCAGGCCAGCCTTTGAACGCGCTGTCATTCGATAGTGACATTTCTGCTCGCCAAGGCTCTGATGAACTGCAAGAAAGGGCCATCACCTTTAAGCCATACTCCTTCGCTTACAGCAGGAATCGTCTAGAGCAGTGGGTATTTGGTAACGCCACGAGGCAATTCAACATTAGCATATCATCCTGTTTACGCATGGGCGACGTGGTCGGTGTGTACCAGTTTGATGATGGGACCATGAAATACGATGCTACCGCAAGGGACATTGCGATTGATCTCGGACTTGGGACAAGCCGTGGCACCCACACGAGGTTTGCTGCTCGAACACTCATCAACGCGCAGCTAGCCTACAAAGAAGTCGAAGCATTCCTGATTGAGGACATTCTGGTCGAAGACAGCTCTCCAAGTCGCCCGAAGCAGCGCCGCCAAGTCGAATTTCAGTCCAATGGTAGGATCAACGCGCTAGTGTGGAAATCGGCCTCGGGGCTTCTTCTTGGTATTTGCGCTGCTGAGATAGCCAATGGGTTCAATACCACGAGTGGGCAATTATGGGCTGGGGCCATCACAAGTGCTGGTTTCATCGCCCTGTACTCCATTATTGATATAGTCACGCAAGAGGGAGGATTGACTGCCTTCGAGCCAGCTTGGATGCAAAAAGTAGCAGTCTGGGTCGCAAATCTGTTCATGGCTATGTTGAGGAAGCTGACGATGTCGGCTAGAGGGGCTCCTGATAATGGACAAGCCCGCTGGACCGAGGCTGAGTTGGCAGCAGAACTCGAACGGCAAGATATTCTATCAGTTTGGGATGCTGCAACGACTCCGGAAAGCGCGAGCAGCTTTGGGTTACAGGGGTTCCAATGTGATGAGTCTCCGGTCTGACAATTCTTTTCAAGATCTTAGCTCCAGACTTCTCATTCGCTCCTGATGTTCGCTGCTTACCCTTCTTCTCAATGGTTAGCCCTACATGACGCTCTTCGGGGCAATAAATCAGTACCTACCTGAAATAGTGATCGTCTGGCAATCGAACTAGGCGCCACAACACTACTACTTCTTATCCAAAGGAGGCTCTCGAGCAGAATCCGATAGAGCTACTATTATACGGCTGAGTGTGATTTGAAAGATCAGTCTTCCCCATACCGTCTCTTACCTCTGTGATAGACACGTCTACCCTTGTGATGGTTGGGAGCTGAGGGCGAAGGACTAAAGATAGAGCCACCTCTAAGCGATAACCGATAGAGCCTTATATCCGCCGCGCCAGCAAAACATCTGTACAAAGACTAAAGAAAGCAATATCTGAAGACTTTTTCGCTTCGGGAATGATCGTCCATAACATTGTGCCTCTGCAGCGCCAGGAAAAGAACGATCCGCTGCTCCTAAGCCTAGAGCTTAGAACCTCGATATCGTCCTTTACGTAGCTTGCAACACCTTCATGATAGGCTCCCACACAACATGACACTCAAAGGTTGCGAAGCCATCGTCAAGAAAGTTACCCTTCTTCTCGCCTTCTCGCAAATTTCGCCAGCGCTCGTCCTACCCATCAGCACCACCCTTTCATCCACAGCGTTCGCCGCTGAACAAACGGGCGCTGAATGTTTTCCTGCCAGAGTTCTTGCTTCACGTCTGGCCGATACAAAAAGCTGCTTACAAGCGGTGTTGAGATTACCGGACTATGCGGACCCTGGCGTCTTCCACAATGGTAATCCCAGCGACATCTACAAGCTGCCCGTTGTCAAAAAGTTTGGCCCTTGCATAGTGACGGTGAGTATCACTGGCAGCAACCGCGAGCGCAGCTCTTGGACCCAAATCTCCTCTGCGGCGAGTATGGATGCGGCGATCTGCTCCGTGGGTCAGTATCCACAAGGGACAACTGGTGGAACAGTGTATGTAGGCTCTCAAAAGAGGATTCGAATTACCTTGGAGCATTTTCCGCAGGTCATCTCGAGCTATGGTGGAGGTCAAAATGAGACACTTACTTCATAGTACCGGCGTGGGAGTGGGCAATTGCAAGATTCGCACGAGGGGACCAGAATGCTCTTCCGGTCTTACTGGAGGAAGTCGTCAATTATCAAAAACACCTTCCATTTGACAGCGATAGAGGGCCATCTGTGACAGAAGTGCGCTCAATTACGCGAGCGACAGTGCATATACCACTCGCAAATGATGTCTTCAGTCAACCGCCAGCCCCTATCTCTTCTGTCACTACCTTGGCCATACCTTTTCACGATAGATTGAGAAGCTGCATCCACGCGCTTCCTTGGTAAGAAAGACTTAAATTCTAGATCGATAAGGATCAAGGGATGAATGATAGCCGTCTTGCACTGCAGCAATGATCTTCTGAGCCGAGATTCTTTAACCCAATGCATTTTGGATCGAAGTCCAAGGAGAAGTTGTATGTGCTCAAGTCAGAATCGCACGTCATACACCGTAGAGGCTTTACCAAACAGCATCTGTCGAACAGCTGCATTGATGATTCAACCAAAGCGTTCAAGTCGTAGGCAGTGATGCAGGGTGTGTAAAGTTCCAAGCCCGGTGTCCAGTCCGGAAACATAGTTCTCTCCAGCTCTAGCTCATTTAGTGAAATCAAGTGATGGAGATGGCTGACAATGGTCTCGGGAACCTAGTCTTCAAAGGTGAGAGGTACAAATGCCAGGCATTGTCTAGTTCCGAGGTTCCATCATTCTAATATTAATGATAGGATGTGGCTTGGCAGTCGCACCTGTAGAATATTACAAGTTTACATTCTCCGGATGCTAGCGGCTTTAGGACTATTCTTTGACCATACAAGACTTCTGTAGATCTACGAGTACTTTCGCCAGCGGTAGATGAGTTTCAGCAGCTGAGTAACGCGAAACGTCACCGCCGATGGTGAGGTCGACCCCCCTCACAGCCTATCATGGAGTGTACTATGATGAACCATCAGCTGCACCATACATGCCTCCACCAATTCTCCTCTCGCCTAAGCCATTAATCTTCCCGCGTCATCTGGTATCTACCCTAGCAGCCTTTCCGACGGCACACCTCAGATACGTTACATGATGCGAGTATCCTCATGTCTAGGGATATACGTCTCGAGCAAGCGAGTATTATGGCCGTGCAAGATGACTTTGTTCCTGCGTGTGACTACATGACGCCGGATACTTGCGACTTTAAAGAGGTAGATGAGGATACAAAAACCTTCTGGTGATTGAATACACAACGAGGTCCAAGCCCGTCCATGGTCAGTCAGCCTCTAAGGTGATACATGCGGCGTTGGGCTTCGCGATACATCGTCTCCTATCAGAAGAAAGAAGCCGACAATTTCGAGGAACCTCTACGAGTCATGAATATGGCAATTGGTGTTCACTGATGGTTTTTGGAGAGAGAGGAGGACGGTTCATAGCACCATCGTCATACATATACTCTTGCTATTCCTTTATTTGCCTCCTAGTATGTTGGGATGGCGAGAACTTGGAAGCAGACTTCAAGCTGGATGGATTTCCGAGCGAACGAATCGACTCGATGCAGACAGTTGCGTGTCAGGCACGATACAGTCAGAGTCTATGATTTGTGACAGGTGGCTGCTTAAGCGTAGAATTTCACTATCAGGCCAGAGTACACCATGTTTTCTCTACCAATCAGAAAAACCGATTCCTCGATCCTACATCCCTCTCCTACTCCTCTCTATGGGTCTACGCGGGCTGGTCCATAGGTTCTGGACTACTCTAGGGGACTTGCCGCGATGGCGCACAACGTTAGTGGAGACCCTCCGTGTTGGGGAGTCTGCTTCTGTGCGGCTACAGACGCTTCAAAGGTCGTGCCATTCGAAAACTCCCTCTGAATCTCGATCTTGGGTCCAAAAAGTGCGGACGTCCAGGAAGGGCAATCATGGCTTTGCCCGGCGTCTTCTTAGCACCTGAAGATGGCAAGGGTAACAAGGCTGACCACTCCCCTGGCAGGTCACACGCCACTGCTCGCCAGGGCCATACTCATCCTCTACAGCCTGGCTGATTCTAGACATGCCTATCAAATCTTGCGGCCCTGCTGTTGGTATAGAAAGGGACGCTCCTGTCTTGTTTTTGCCATTCGAAAAGACGCTTCTCATCGCATTTGATGCGCATCGAGATCCCAATATCTCTCACTCTCCCTTCTTTCATGCGCTTCGCTTGCTATCAAGCCATACTTGGGCTCGACATGGCCGTCTCGCTCCCTTCCATCGCACTCTTCCTCGTGATCCTGATTGCCATCGTCGACGCTCAGTGCGTAACAGATGGCTTCGTGCCATGCTTGCCAGCCGGCAGTCAGCTCGGCGGTGCACCTCTCAATACGTTTGATGACAGACGCTTCTGGGACAGCCTCCAAAGCGCAGCGAGCACCCCCATCGGCCGCCGTGACCTTGTCAATCCCTGAGCAGCACGCCAAGACGCTCTTTGCTGCTCGGCTGATCCCAGTGTAGAATGCCTGGTCACGATTGACCAAAACATCCCTTTCTGCTATGTGGGTATTTCTGTCTCCTCTTATGAGACAAGAAACTTCTTTTCCAGCAACGCTGATGACTTCCGCTCCAGCACGATGATAGCACGCTCTATGTGTTCTCTGATGAATCTTTCGGTTACCTAAGCAATGGCACCTTCGTCGATTTTGATAAGGGATACTACTCTTCAACGGACGGCTCAACTGGAACGTTTGCGCCTGCAACTGCTACTCCAACAGCAGCGCAGTCTACTAGTGAGTCTACAGCGACTCGCGCGGCGCCTACGAAACCTGCTACAAACACAGCAGTTGCACAGACTCCGGCAGCTGGTCAACCGGCAGCCCAGCAGACAGTCTTCAACAGTGGCGTCCCTGAAGGGGTATCAGCAGGTCTAGGACGTGTTTTCAGCGTTGCGGTTGGGTTGCTCCTGGCTCTCGGGGCGAATTTTGCTTTCCTGTATTCAATGTAATTAATGTCACTGAGCACAATGAGGAAAGCTAAACCCAGGTAATGTAGGGATTGGTTTCCCATGTATGGATCTGTGTCACAACCTTTAAACTCATATGACAAAAGTTTTCTTGCTTGAAAAGGTAGTCTTCGCTATAGACCAGCTTATGTCCAGTCAAACCGGTGTCTCGCCTCCTGTTCTGTCCTTCAAGAATAGCGCGGTGTCCGGTATGCTGCTGGAATCCTTTGCGGTCTCGTCTGACATTTTCCAAGGCGCCGTCCGTGGAGTCAGAGCCGTGGCTTGGAAGAGGACTGCGCAGTGATTGGAATAGCGTCCTTCGCCATGCTTCAAAATCAAAGAACAGACTCGGGCTTGGATTCGGATTCAACATTCCTACAACTCCATGAAAATACCTGGATGTTTAAATTCATCACAATTGTGGCCCGTTCGTATGGTATCTGGCGAAACGTCTGACGGGATGGGCGCTCAATTGTTGTTCGAGTGCCGGTTGAATGTACACAATGCTAATGAATTGCAGGAAATCTTGTTCAAGATCCAAGTTTCAGGACTGGCAGGCTCGATGACAAGATCAACTGTCTTGACTCCATCTCTGCAGCGCAGGGTCAAAGCAAATCGGCCAGATACCTCTTCAGTGCCACAGCCATAGGTATTCATCGAGGAAAACATTGGAATTAGGCCGCTGTGTGGCAGTCAAAGCTTTCGCTGGTGCGCTTGATGTGTATCTGAAGCAGTCTCCTGCTTTACAGCCGCCAATCCTTGCCGCCTCACAAAACCCTCGATGAGTACTCCAGGAGCATCGCGATGAAACATGTCCTCCCAATTCATCCTCGTGGTCCTCTTCAGTTCGTCCGCCTTGACAAACATCGCTTCCTCGTACACTCTCACTTTCTCCGCCAAAGCTCCCTTTTCGCCAACATCTCTCGCCGCAACGATTGCTTTGGACAGATTCAGGGCATCAAGCATACCGATATTGACCCCTTCGCCCGACGTTGGGGCCATCACATGTGCGGCATCGCCTATGAGAGTAATCCCAGCTTTCCCCTCCCATCGATGTCCGACAGGAAGTTGATACATGTTCCTCGCAGAGTGCTCGTCTGCTTCGAGAATGAGATCTCTATACTCCTCCTTCCAGTCCCCGTACGTACCCAAGAAATCCTTTCTTGCGGCGTCAAGGTCATTCATAACATCATACCCACTAATTAGCATCTAGCTTTCCTCTCGAAGCGTCCAAGACTGATTGCAAATGCTTCCATCGCCATTCATCTGCGCAAACATCGCCTTCCCATCCCCAAATGCGAAATGCGAGCCCCTACCCACCGAATCTGCCAGCTTTGGGAACCTCGCCCGCGCATCTCGAAGAAGGAAACCCACACCTCCAAACCCACAGTGTTGAGGCACCTCAACCGTGAGCGTTGATCTGACTTTGCTCCATGCCCCATCGGCTCCAACGATCAAGTCAAACACTTTCTCTTCGCCATTCTCGAAACTCAACGCTTTTGTTTCTGCATCGTCATCCTCGCTCACTCTTCAATCGCCGCCCCCATTGAACCCTCTCCTCAGGAACACCACCCAGTAATACTCTCTTTAAATCTCTCCGATCAATCTCCGGTCTCGGTGGGTTCCCCTCATCTCCAGACCTAATGCTCATATAACTCTTACCATGCTTATCAGAAATCACCCAATCCTCGCCCTCATAGCGTGCATAGCGCACGAAAGTGTCCCAGAGTCCAGCAGCTTCGAGGGCGAGCAGACCGCCTGTCGCGTGTAGATCGAGCGTTCCGCCTTGGGTACGTGTGGAGGGGGAGGTGTCAGATTCAAAGATGGTGAAAGGGATGGAAGCGAGTTGGAGGAGGGCACCAAAAGTGAGACCAACAGGGCCGGCGCCAATGATAGCAATGGCAGGAGACAGGGATGGTGAAGCCATATTGATTATGCTAATGGTATTTCAGGGGTATGAGTACATGAAGATGCGCAGCGGTCAAGGCAGTTGCAGCAGACCGATGAAGGGGTACAATGAACAGCAGAGTGACATGAAAAAGTGTGAAAACCCATGTTCGCTAGGCGATCGCCATGAGGCCTCATCTTCGTGAGAAGAATATGCATGAGCCACAGAACATAGTATATTATACTAGACAGTTTTTTAGCAGCCACCAGGTGCTTCACATACACCTAAACTTGATATCGCAGATATACGGACCAATGACAGCGCTCACGGAGACCAGGAAGGGAGCCAAGGTTTCTTCGAAATATCACCAAATTGATTCGAAAACGCGAGTTGATGGTGAAGAAGATTCGGATCATAATATACACAGGGCCATAGAATGTCGTCTGCTCCACGAGACGGTGCTGACACTAGCCTTGAGAACTTTGAAGCGATTCAGCTCCGAGACAGCATGGCTTGCATCTATCCACTTGCCAACTTCTTCAAGCTTGACAATGCCCCATTGAAGATATCCGAGTCCCCACCATAAGCATACGAGTCCGCGTTCTGCCAGATTGTCTGATAGGGCCATCCACCAGGAATAGTGCCTACACTGCTTCCATATCTTGCCACATTGAGGGGACACGTATCCGAGAATGCCGAACTATCGCCCTGTAGAAGTGAGAAGGAACAATGTCAGTACCGAATACCTGCATCTCAGATGTATACCACATCTCGAAGAGAGCAAGAGACTATGGATAACAAATAGCGGTAAAGACGTACCGTGCACGTGGTCCACCAATCATTCGTACTATAGATGATCGGATATCTCCCCGTCGCCCCCTCATACGTGTTCACAAAGTCCCGAATCCAGCTTACCATCGCCGCGTGACTCAACCCATAGCACGTCGCACCCGACGGATTGTATTCGATATCGAGCATACCAGGCAGGGTGATGCCATCACCAGACCAGCCGCCGCCATGCGCGAGGAAATACTTCGCTTGGGTGGCACCACTACTATGATCCGGGTGAGCGAAATGATAGCCGCCGCGGATGAGGCCGGCGGAGGTGGCACCACCGTAATGGGAAGAGAACGACGAGTCGATGTAACCGGTTCCTTCTGTAGCCTGTTTGAGAGCAGTGGTAGCGTAAGTTACGGGGAGGAGAAATTGGATAGCGAGCGACCGAGAGTCAGGGAGCTGACCTTGATGATGACAAAACGGGCGCCGCTGTTGTAAGCGCCCTGAAAGTTGACGGTACCTTGGTAGTGGGAGATGTCAAAGCCTTGAACTGTGGCGCGTTTTTCAATCTTTGCAGGAGCAGCATTTACCAGGCCAAGGGCGAGGAGAGAGGAAAATAGAGAGAGCTTCATTGCGGAAAGAGGGCAGAGTGGGTCATTAAGATTTGGTAGTGATGGAGAAGTCAACAGCAGTGGGGGATGCTGTGTGTCTGACACGGACATGGTGCATCATATATAACGTCTCTCTTCTCGAAGCCGTCTCGACACGAAGCAGATCGTCATTGGACTCGCAGACCCTTCGGCATTCTGCTTGGGGCCGAAAGAAGCCCATTGGGGTCACATGGGGCAATGATACGGTATACGGTACGTAAAACAAAGGGAAAGCTGTGCAACGGCGCACCTGCAGGCACTTCCACTGTTCCACATTCAGATAAGCATGAGCATAAGCAAGTACATATGGCAGGTGGCTAGCAATGCTGGGGCAAGATGTGATAGATGTGATGTATGATGATGTGCTTTTTGACGTCAGTTGGCCCACAGCCAAGTCGTTTCAGGAGCGTGGTGGCTTTGGGGCCGGGCCCGTGCCGCTCAGAGGCGAGCCCCGGGTCAAGCTGCAGCGAAAATCTTCGCTAAAGTCTGCAACGCGGCCAATCAAGACATGAACACGTTCTTTGGTTTCATTCGAAAGCAGCAGGAGCAGAAGGGTGGGTGATCGGTGATGGCTGTAGAACTGAACGGTGGCCTGCTTTGCGCACTGATGTATGAAACCCCCAGACAGAGAAAGCGGACCAGGAGACTTCCGTTCCGATGTGGCCTCGTTGTCCAAGACTCAGCGCCCCACGACCATGCATCGTGCCCAATTGCGAGGCACTGGGACTCGCATGCCGCTGCACGCCAGTAGGACCGACTGTTCGAGCTCCTGATGACAGTCTGACCACCCTCGTTGCCAGGAAAATCAATTCGTCGGCGGCTTCTGCTAGCTCCACCGTTCGCAAGTGTGTGCCTGATGTTGAGTCACGTTGCGTTTGCGGATCATTGTCGTAGCAGCAAGAAGCCCTTGCTTCGAAGGGCCAATCATCCCTTGGAATCAATGGACATTCTTTCTGAGGTGACCTTCACGCTAGAACGAAGCAAACCAGAGAGAAGCTTTCATAGTGTTCAAGACCCTCTGATACCTATACCAGTGCCGCAATACTCTGCGGAGGTTTTCCTTCAACCCCGTCTTCTCTGTGGGGCTGACCTCCTCTGCAGCACTGCAGCACCCTCGGTCCTACTAGCGTCCCCTTGTGGGGAAAGCGGACTCACCATTTTCGTACTATCGACCAAAGTGTAAGACACCTTTGGCGAGCTGGAATTGGGTATTGCGGAGGGCTGTTCAGACGCCTCCGTCTTAGCTTCCCCATCTTCGCGTGTTTCCTCACTCAATGGGCCTAAAATACTCCCGCTGACAAGCGTATAAGCCGGCGCTACTTCACTCTCCTCTATCTTTTCATCAATCCCACTCAACTTCCCAAGCGATGCTATGTGCGGGATGGTAGCCGGGTGATGTTCATTCATAAATACATCCCCTGGGACCTCCACCGGCAACGCAGCCGGCAGCTCTCCGCCATCGATACCCGGTAGCATACTTGCCGGAATGACGAACTTGGTTATTGATCTCGGTGTTGGCAGCTCTGTGACATGCGTACCATTAGGACTGCAAGGATCTTTGAGTGCTTCACCGTCCAACTCATTGGTGATGGTGTTTTCTTTATTTCGCTTAGCTGTAGAATTGACACGGCCGCGACGTCTACGAAACAGAAGGGTGAAAGACATGATGAGAAGTGCGAGAGTAAGGAAGAGACCGACCGTGATCCCAACGACGGCGCCTGTTGGGAACCGAGAAGCGGGGGAATTTGTCGCTAAAGCGTATTTGAGAGTGAAGAGCTCAGTGCTGATGATACTAGGGGTTGGACCGGCTACAGTCCTTGAAGATTGGGTAGGTGCTATCAGTGGTAGCGGTGGCGAGGAGAAGCAGGGTGTTTGACCTGCGAAGGCAGAAGTGTAGATTGACCAGCCGCTACATTGGGAAAGTCGTTAGCTTGGCGATCAAACAAAGCAAAGAGAATCGACCGGTTGGAGGCTTACGAAGGACAGCAGGCATGAGCCGTAGTAACGTAGCCTTTAGGGCACACGCTGAGCGAGCCTCCGATTTTGGGATCGAACGGACAACAGCCAGGGTTATTTTCCGAGCACCCGAGCCAGGGATACTCCACAGACCCACCACTCCCTAGCGTAGCGGATGCAAATCCGACTGTCGAACAGTTTACGTTTAAGATGCTGTCTCCTGTGAATGAAGCTACGGGAGCAGATGTAGGTACGGTCAATGCAGCTTGAATTGGGCTATTGGGTGCTCCGGTGGTGGTGATCGACGATTCATTGTTCCCGGTCCCTTTGATCGTAGTAGTGAATCCCTCTCCCGACAGAGTAACGGCGGCTCTGGAGCATCCTGGGAGCTGACCGGGCAGAGTCACATTCACGCCCAAGCAAAGTTGCACCGTGAAGGCAGCAGCCGCTAGTCAGAGTTATCGGCGTTGAACCCTTGGGGACAGAGCATTGAAAAGCTAGGTATACAGTACATACCAGCTCGGTCATCGACATTGCATGTCGCGGTCAAACAGCAAGACAGGGTGTCTGTATAATCGTGATTGTTGCAAAGGCACAAAATGTCGAGCTGATTGCAGTCATTGGTTGCGCCAGCTGAACTCCCGATACAATTTTGCTATTGAAGCTTAGCAATAACTCGCGGGGGTAGGGTGTAGAGTCCTCACAGCACATTGGGGCAAAGATGCCAAATTGGCACTCGATGCATTCGATTGGGAGTCCGCAGTCGTTGCCTTGGGTGTCGTCGAGGGGATGGTATTTGCTTGTGCGAGGACCACTCCTACTAAAGAAGCAAGCACAGAGGCTTTGCGCATTTTTGGTTGTATTAAGTACCACTCACGCAAAGTTCAAGAGATGGTGATTCTTGTGTGCTCCAAGAGATGAAGTCGCGTGGCAAGACAAAGAGCTGAAATCTTTCACCCGATCGCAGGCTTGGAACAATACAAGCAGGAAATAGAATCGCCGGATGCGAAGAACCCACAACTGGTGAGCACAGTGGCGTACCAGGAGCATCGCCAATCGTAGAGCCTCACGCCACTTGACTGAAGTTGAAGCACAACAAAGCCGAGACTGTAAGGGTATTCCGATATTGCAGTTCACAGGAACAGCGCAGAAAAACATACTTCACTTCCAGGTCAGCAGGTAGCGAGCAATAGATTAGGTCTAACAGCGGAGCGAATCTAATGACACATCAGAAGAAATATCTGCAAGTCCTCAAGCTCGACTGTGAGAACCACAATCAAGTGATCGAGATCAGTGGACGTGTGGTTTGTAGTATATTGGCAGACTCTGCCATCTTGGACCATCACCTGAATGCTCCTAGGTCTTGCTTGATTCATAGACAATTGACTTCTTTGCACGACTTGCATCATCTTAGGTGAAGCCCGTGAGATCAGGAAACGTTCTCGTTCATTCAATAATGGGGAACATCGCGTGGACACTCATCCAGGCACCCACCAAATTGCTGCAAAACGGCAGCCAGTCCTTGCGGGCAGTCGCACG
>JAABUP010001944.1_pt1 | contig 41882 bp, 39 predicted proteins | sample 5559201 | NCBI WGS metagenome assembly JAABUP01 (sample SAMN10711887, study PRJNA513373) | rock metagenome | isolation source: Antarctica rocks | place: Antarctica
TAAGAGATAACAGATAGATCATCATAAGAAATGTGAAGCAGTCTTCTTCAAACTTCATTCTGTAAGAAGAGACTCTGTGTATGCACAACACATGATCAAACAAACAAGCTTTAAGTACAGAACAACACAAATACAGACAAGAGAGCCAATCTGATGAAATGTTAGTGCAAATTCTTTTCATAATTGCAGTGACATTCAGGGTCACAAACTTGCATTGCACAGATACAACAACCTTTATTCAGTGCTTTTCCTTTCTTCACACCGCTTCAGCACAAATTATGAAACAGACTGTTCAACCTGATGAGAAGAACAAGAATTGCAAGACTTCAAAGAATTATGCTCAGATCAAGAACAATTGTGATAAGAAATCAGAACTGCATCACTTGCTGAGATTGGGTGCTGTGTTTTCACAATATAATGTGTAGTGGCACAAGAAAGAATGAAATGATGACAATGACAGATACACCCTGTGCATTTGCAATGTAGAGCTCAATATTCTTTTCAAGCATAGTATCATTGATTGTGTTGTAGACCTTAATTGTAGTTGCAATCATGATCATCACCCTGATGATGCAGCTGAGATTGATGATTTGAGAGGCAATAAGAGTTTGCTGCACCCGTCTTACATTTCATTTGATGCAGAGTATCAGAAAAAGAAGACTAAACCTTCATTAGTCTTATTGTTCTGAGATGATGATGTTGGCTTTGCAGTTTTCATTGTGAGTACAGTTGAACATGTATGTTGAGAGACTTTATGTATGCCAGTTGTATGTAAAGAGCTTGAAGAGATGATAACATTTGCAGTTGCTGTTCTTCATGATTATGAAGTTTTTATACCCTCTGTGTACTCACATGCTAGAGCATGAATAGCGCTGACAGGTTGCAGGTAGGACTAGTGTCACTAATGATTGATTGATCAGCGTTATGCTAACTCAAATTCAAAATAGACTCAACATCAAAATAACTTGCCTAGTGGTGATGAGGTTCTAAGGTAACTAGTCTAGTGACTTAGGTTTTAGTAGGTAGAACAGGTATCAGAGTCAGTCAATAAGTGTGACCTTATCCTAACCATCTTTCAAACAGAACTGACATGAGCTCAGACAGAACAATATTTCAAGACAGATTCAGTACTTTACTCACTATTAAGCTGCTGGCTTGACCAATCATAGTGAAGGTGGTTGTGAAAAGTATCTGATAATGTTAATGGTCTTGTCTTATTTGTCTACACAATGCTCACATACTAATCAATGCTCATGAAATCAATCTTGAATGGTAATAGACAGAGAGCAAATACAAGTACATCTTGATGCTAAAAACTGCTGCTTTAATGTGACATGATCAGACCTGCTAAGCCACAAAGAAGAATGAGTTCTCAACATCCTTTGACAATTTCATTTTCTCTTTGTGCTCTGTGTCTTTTTCTTGTGTTCATTGAATACACACTATTATGATTCAAGTTCTGCTGCAATGTCTGCTCAAGCTTCACAATTCAAGTTTTCTTCACTTTAATCATTATCTCATGATCAGATGCTCTGTTCTGAAGCTGTTGTTTTAGCGCTGTCACATTAAGATTTCATTGATCTTTCATTTCTTGTACCTTCTTCTTTAAATTGTCAATGATTTGTTTCTGAAACTCAATCTCAAGCATGAGGTCAGAAAGTCTGAACTGCTCTTTCACATTCTCATTCTTTGACTTGTCATTGAGCAGATCATTAATGTAGTCAATGAAGTCATCAAACTTCTTCATTGTTTGTCAGCAGCAATTTAAGATCTTCTCAGTGTTCATGTGACTGTTGAGCTTATGTGTTAAAGATTCCTGAGTTCTGCAGTGGTTTAACTGTTCTTCTTGTAGTTTGTTCTTGCACTTTGCTCAAGCAGTCTGAGATGCAGCATATGCAGCATGAAGTTGACCCATATTGACCTGTTGGTTGTTCAAAGCCAGACAGCCGTTCTGATTAACAGTGCTTAATTGTTGCAGGTCACAGCTCAGGCAAGCAATCTGACCTTCAAGTTTCTGAGAATATTGATGACTAGCATCATTACAGTGAAAGAACTTCTTGACTCATGCGCATTTTGATTGTCAGTTGTGTACTAGACTAAGGCTGCCGCACTCATTCTGAGTCAAACATTAGCTTGCTCACTTTCAGACACTGAAAGAACACATGTTCACACCTCTGTTTGCAATGTGATGTTCATGATGAAAAGCCTGAAGCTGTGTGATGATAGCCACTTGTCTTCAGGTTCTGATGATACTCTTGCTATAAGCTCAGAAGAAACAGAGACTGTCTTTCTTATGTCAAAATGAAAAGAAGTTAAAGCGCATATTCAGTCACTAATGTCACTGATGACAAGACTCTATTATTGATACAAAGTGTCAGTTTCTATATACAGGCTCAAGAAACCTCTTGCTTGAGTGATTGCATGCTAATGCTGCTTTCTTTCTTAATTGCTGACTTTGATCTGAGCATCAATCAATTCAGAGAGGTACCTGACCGGCTCAAGTTTTAAAATAGAGCCATGAGCAAGTAAGTCTTCTGCAGCTGCTGCAGTTGCTTGAGCACACATTGCTGTCAGATTCTTCTGAGCTTCTCACAAATAACTAAAATAGCCGTTCACATCAACAACATCATCACTGTGAGCCAGTCAGTCAAGCTTCTCATTTATCAAGGTATGAATTCTCAAGCTCATCACAGACTGATTCTCATTGACAAGCTCTAACTTTTTATTCAGTCAAACAGTAGCTAACAAAGGGTGAAGCTGCAGCCCACAGTTTTGTTGCAAGTACTGACAACCTGACTCTGCTGCAAATATGGCTTGAATGCTAGATTTTCTTGACTAGGTGAAATTGATTGCAATGATACATCTTTCAATCTGATACTCTTGTACTTGCAAGCTACAGCATCAGAAGTTTAATGACGGCTAGCATGCACATTGCTGTTGAAAATGAGCTGCATTCTTTCTCAGATCACTGTGAAATTCTTGCAGTGAAGATGAAGAAGTAAAGCCTTCTTCTCTGATGTTCATTGTTTATGAGCTTTGAAGTCAGCAGGCAAAGAGGCTTGAGTTGAACTTCAATTCTCATTCATTGAAAGATTCTCTCTGATTGCATCCATTTTGTTGTTTGATTTTTGGCTCTTTGCAACTTGATTATCAGTATATGAGCGTAGAAAATTTACTCTTATGTGAAATCAGATGAAGAACTAAAAACTAATCATGCAGAGAGAATCAGTGCATCAGATTTCACCACATTCTTCACTCACTCATAGGCTTTCTGTGCCGCTTACATGCACCTTGAGTGACTGATAAAAACTAATCATGCAAACAGAACTGTTGTGTCAAATTTCAACACACCCTTCACTCTTCACTTACATGTGTCTTGAGTGACTGACAGTTAAATAACATAAGGCTAGTTGATCGACTATGTCAGTCACATTGACCATTAGGTCACTTGTGTTTGCATATGATGAAAGTGTTAAGAAAAAACTCAAGCTGAACAATTGTGAGACAGACAAAGAACATCAAGCGCCTAATCAATGCTCTGACAGTCATTGAGATTTCATCTGATTTGTTGACCTTTAGAGAAAAGATGAACTCTCAATCATTCAAGAATTGACACTCAACTCTTTATGTACAGTGGCTGAACTTCACTAATGAATCACTCACAACACTGAGTCATCTTTGAGTGTCAGCATAGATAAGAAGCAGGTAGACAGCCTGAAGATTGCAGTTTATTTTATGTTTTATAGTAGTCATGACCGACATCAGTGATGAAGAATGAGAGCAACTGCTGAAGAAGCTTTCACAACACAATGATCTTTCAACTGATTTTACTCTGAGCTACAAAATTAGCGGGCTGAAACTTGATCTAATTCAAGCTAGTGTGTTGCAGTTCATAACAACCAATTCAGATGAGCAAATGAGTACTTTGACCACAAAAAGCCCATCATTGACAACAGAAAGTGAATGAGTGCAAGAACCCAGGATTATGCTGTGTCAAACTTCAAAAAGATTGATGAATGACATTCATCTGCTGATAAAGCAACTTCAGCATGAGTAAGTCTTTCTCATTGAGAGAGTTCAAAGACCATTTAGCTGAACCTTGAGGCAAGTCTTCAAACACAGACCAAGTACAGTGTAAGAAATTCAGTCTATGTAACAGGGCTGATGAAAGAACAGAACATTGAAAAGACTGACTGCCTATGTTGCTTAACTGCAGTCATGAACAATTGAGATCAGCACACATTTGCAGCAGCTCATGATCAAGAACAACTTGAGTTCAACGATCAAGTTCCTGCTTGAGTGTTTCTGACTGTGAAAAGCTAGTGAACCTTCTTCTCAAATTGATGAGAGAGAAGAGTGACAAGCATTTATTTAACTGCAGACTTGTGAGAAAGAATCACTCATATATATCTGTAGAGTTGCTTCTCAATGTATCAGTATCAAAAATTCTTTCTTCTCTTTTTTAAAGATATAAACATGCCTGAAGCTCTCTGACATATAGATGAGATCATTGTACTTTTATACTTTTGGTCAAGAAATGTTTCTCACAAAGTGTGTCGCAAACTTATTGAGATTAAATGCAAAATGCAGCGTGATCTGACAGACATTCACAGTAAATTGACCTCTGTTCAAATTGCCTCTTTTGAGCTCTGAAATACAAACACACAACAATGAAATGTGAGGCTGATGAACCAGTGGTTGCTCAAACAAGATGCTGCAAAATTCAGCTATTTGATAAACTTTGAGTGAGATGATCAACAGCTTGTGTCTAAGGTCAGTTCAAGGACTGGCGACTGAATGAAACACTTCAAGGTTTAATTGATTGTAGTTACAGGCACTCACTTCAGTTCTCAACGCTGTACTTGTGTTGTTCATCCTTCATGCAATAGAGAATGTGAAGTAGTAAAGGGATCGGGGTTTGAAGACTTATACTCATGTATGGCTAGATCAAACGTAACAACAAACTTTTTCAACCTTGCAGTAGTCTTTAAAGTGAGAGCACAATAGACTGTACAACCTCAGAGATTCAGAAACCTGTATTCTTCTTCTTTTTCTTTGTCAATTGCTCAGACAGTGTTGATGGATCTTCTTTGTCGTTGCTGTCTTTGCTTTTGTCAGTCTTGCTTCATCATATCATACATGTTGTAAACACTCACTGCTGTGAAAAGCTGCAACAAACTTCTCATGAGATCATTTCTGTGTGAGTTGCATGAGCAATAAGCACATTGACTCATTTAGCTTCTTGATGTTGCATGGTGGTGGGTGCTTCAAGTTTTCTACTCTGCAATCTTCATCTGTTCTTTCTGTATCTTTATTAGTACTCTTGTTTATCATCTCAATTGAGACTGCAGAGATTCATTCATTTTCAACTGCAGAGGTTACAAACACTGAGTATGTTGAAGAAAATACTCTTTTCAAAGCACAGAATGATAGTCAAATAAGCTAACGCTCATATCAAATCATCAAAAACATGAAAGTCTGAACAAGAACATCAAAGCACTGTTTTTGACTTCACATGAAATGCCTGTGACAGATTTTTGACTTTGAGCATGAAGAATACAATACAAAGCAACCTCTGAAGAGAGAAGCACTGCTGTGAAGCGTGTCAAATTGCCCTTCAAACTGAGCAAGAGTATTTGAAACAAGAATGTCTCAATCATCAGACATGACAAGACAGCCAGAAAAGTGAGGGTGAGAGAGTTCAACAAAGGTTGCAACAAAATGATGAACACATTAAGAATCTCAAAGATCTTCTGAAGAGACATGCAAATGCAGAGAGAATGAATACTTGCTGAGTATGGTAACAGATTGACAATGAATTAAGTATTAGTGAGGTCTTAAAAAACTCAGTCTTGTGGGATCTACGTAGTCAATCATTTCATTGTATGTCAGTAAGAGATTGTCAATGCTTGTATTTAACTTGATGAGCCTAATTGACAGAAGCTGACAGTGCAGCCATCATCACTTGTCATCACATGTGGACAAAGGTCTGTTCAAACCTTTAACTGTGTTGATTTTAGTCTTGTTTTGAGCTGCAGAATGCTACCTCAAAAGAGTACTCATGGCGTCTTCAGCTTGATTCAGAGTATGTTGAGACTGACATGCAGCATGTTGTCATTGCAAAGATAAGCCGCTAAAGAAGACTGACTTCATTATGTGTCTAGATTGACTTCATCATGAAAGAGCAGTACTGATGAACTTTTATCAGCATTCTCTGCAAGAAGGGTTTGTGACTACAAGTGTAATCAACATGATATTTCTTTCTTGTCACCACACCTTGATTTGATTGAGTTCTTGTGATTCAGTTCACTTCAACTATTCTGACTACTTTGACATTGTCTGAGCGGCTAATAATAATTCTATTCTATTTCAGTTCATTCAATGTAGATCTACATTGCAAGTGATGTGAGCTGAGAAGCATGCACATACCTCTTATTTCTATCTTTAAATCAGCTGTTTATCTATCTGATAACTGCTTGCTCAGTCTCATGCAGCTTTGACCTCTGTCAAGTGAAATTATCTTTGATGTACTTAGTTCAACATTGTCAAGTGAATTCTGTTTCACAGCTCCTCAAATCTTTTCTCACTTGCATCTGATTTGACACTGACTTTGAACTTCTTGAAACCTTGTTTGAGATGAGAAGAAATCTACATACATAAACTAAGCTCAGGTCTCAAGTCAGAGAATCTGTGGTAGCTGCAGTCAGAGAGTCTTGCTTCAGGTTTATCTGTATCAAATATGTCTTTGCAGCAATCAGACATCATCATGAAATGAAAGAATTTCATGAAGATCAAAACTGATTGCTCTTTGCTGACATCTTCTTAACACTCTTGCAGTGTAGAAACACATTAAACCTTCAACTACAATCAGCTTTGATGTTGAGTGTTACACCTGAGCAACAGCTTCTTTGAAACGTTGATAAGAAGGTTGAATCTCTTGAGCTGAAGCTTTCAGAGTATACCACAATCATGCAGACAACTAGCAATGATTTTTACAACTGTCAGAAGGCTCATCAAGAGAAAAATGCTGCTTGCAACAACATCTTGCTTTTAGCACATAAAGACCATCAGAAATGCTACCTTGTGTACCTCACCCTTTATCAACAATATCAGTGAGTTTTTCAAGACTTCAAAAATCTTGTCACCTCAAACCTGCAGCTGCAAAACAAGCTTGCTGCTCTTCATGACAGCAATCAGAACATCAAGACTGAGAAAACAGGTCAAACAAGCTCAAAGAAACAAGAACTAGTGAAAGCAGAAGTTCAGAGTAGTGTTGTCAAGCTTGCTCAGTCAGAGATCAACATGATTCAAATTGACAGAAAGACAGAGGAACTTGTTGCATTTACTTCAACTTTCAACCCACACAAAAGCCTCTCAGCAAACTTTTTCACTGAAGATAAAGGCTCAATGCTGCAAGAGCACACTCAAAAGAAGAGATTCAGTGATGGTGATGAAGGTTTAACCTTTGCAAAGAAAAAGAAACAAGTTAAGAAACCTCAAAGAATTAGGCAGTTAAAGGCTAAGGGCACAGACAATCAAAGCATATGTTGTAAGTAAAGCAAGAAATGTATGCATCATTTTAGTACCCTAGTTTTCGCCCTTGTAGCTAGCCAAAATCTCAAGTCATTGTGGCCGTAGACTAGCAAAGACTGACTGAAGTTTTGTTGCTCAATCTCTCAGTGCAGTCTCAGGTAACTTGACTGCCTCACTCTAACCACACAAACTGAGCCTGTAGGTCTAGTCAAAAGCTCAACCTTTGCATATTTTGCTGTCATTCTCTCTGATCTGACCTAACAACAAAACTAAGCCCACTGCACTTTCACTCTAAGTTCTCAAAGTATTCAGCAACTGAGAGCAGTGATTGAAAGACGCAGGTCACAGGCATAGGTTGCACCTGAACGACTTTGATGCCTGAATTGACATTCTGATGCTACTAACATATAAGCTGCAACTTTTGAGTCAAACCTTGAACAGAATAAGGCTATAGCTTGACTTGCTCAAGTGAAAATTCCTTGTGAAGAACATCAGAGATAACCGCCTCAGTATAAATCAATTGAGTGAGAACAGTGAAGTTCACATAGCATCATCAATGTAACATCAACAAAAGGAGGACTCACTGCTCCTCTTAAATTAATTAGAGTTTGCAAAGAGGTGATTGACCCTTGAATCTTGACAAGAGAAGAGATAAGCATCAATTGCTTTGCAGACCTGCACAAGCAGAGTTTCTGTTTCATTGAATGAGCTCTCAGAAGCTGGTGAAGACAGATATGAAAAAGCCACAAAACCTATCAACTGCAAAAAGAGAAGTCATAACTATGTGCTGATACATGAAGAGTGTCTTTGCAGAGTTGAGGTGATCAACTTTAACAAAAACTACCTGTATCTGCTGATAGAATGTCTTTGCAGGGTTGCAGTGACTGAGCATTCAAGGCTGTTCAGTTAAACTCTATTGAAGAAGCCTTAATGGCAATCAGAACCACTAATGCATGTAAAGTTCTTTCAGTGACCAACTTGTTAGTGTGATGACTGAAATTAGTTGCAGAAGCGCGTGTATAGCGCTTATTGTTGAAGCAAGGCCTCATCAATTGAGCAAAGTCTTAGCCTTAACTTCAACAAACTAACAGGGGCATGATTGAAGTACTTCTTCATCAACAATCAGATGACTGTTTAGCTCTGTGTCAGACACAGCACTAGTGATCAATTGCAACTTTTGTTTCTCTCATCTAGATATCAATTATAACACACAACCAGTGTTCTGACACAGCAATGGTGATTGAATCTCAAATTATGGCTCTTCACCTGCTTCTTGTCTTTCACTACTCTTCAGGTCTACAATCACTTTTCACTACCTTTGCATTGTTGTTGATACACATCTTTGCCGTTCACATCTCAGTTGTGGCTGAAGGTGATCACATAACAAAGTGAACATGTTGACAAACTTATGTCTTCAATTTTCTCAGATGAACTGAGATAAGATAAGAACACTCTTCAATTCTGAAGTCTGTGCAACTCTGCAGAGTGAATTCTATATTCTGCAAGTGAAGAAGAATGCAGACACATTTGCTGTACAACTGTGTCATATTATCTTTGCTGCCTCCTCAATGTGATGATTTAGTATTGAGGTCTCAGAAATTGAGCGTGTTTGTCACAGTACATGTTCTCATCAACTCATTCTTACACCTCAAGCTGTACTGACTTTCTGCATTAAATGATGAAGAATGACTGACTCTCATCATTCTGAGCTGGCTTTTATGATCAGAGCTATCAGATCAACAGAAGAAGGTATAAATGATCATCAGAATTTTGACCATGACTGTGTATCACATTTGTTGCAGATTGACTCATATCTATATTTGGCTCATCATGTAAACAATTTAACAGTGAACTACCACCTACGTAAGAGTGCAATTAAATTCAGTCTCATTCACTCAAACTCTCAATAAGAAGAAAAGACAAACCCTACAGAGAGAACAAGCATCAGGCATGACAATGTAGTGTTCATGCAGCCCATATATGCATTGATGGTCTTTGTCGCCATTCATCAACATCTTGAAAAAGTGCATGCCTGAAGCTGAACATGAGCTTCAGATGTAAAAGTTTCAGTATCAGTCACACACAGTGACAATCAAAAAAGGCACTGAAGCACAGAGAGGCAGCTGGTTCTCTGTCATTGTTAGCTTCTTCTTAAAGTGATGACTGAAGGTAAACCTACAGCAGATCTGATGCTGATTGTAAGGCTTTGAATCAATGTAGAGAAGGAGTTGAACAAAGCTATTTCAGTTCATGTGTATTTCTCAGTCTCTTATAGAGTACATGAGTTATGTTGCTTTAACATTATCTGGCTTGACAAAGCCTGACATTGACTGATTCTTGCAGTGATCTGACGATGAGAATCAACAACCAATATGCTCATGACAAAGCAGTGTGATCTAGAATGATGCCTGTTACTTGAATATTCTAGAGCATCTTGACAGGTTGCCATTGACTTTGTGATGTGTGAACATAGCTCACAAATCTTCATCAAAGCACAGAGAAGCAGGGAGTTGAAGATTGAACAATGCATGTTTAAACCTTCAACATTGCCTCAAACACTTCAAGCAATCCACCACAGTAGTGCTGCTCAAACTTGAGAAGAAAGATTGCATCAAGGTAAAGGCATACAGACCTATAGCACTACTCAACACACTAGACAAAAAACTAAAAGCAGTGATTGCAGAGAGAATCGTCTTTGCTGTTGAGAAATACCAGCTTCTGTCAAGAGCACACTTTGAAGGCAGAAAGAGAATGTCAATCAAGCATGCACTTCATGAACTGGTCAAGCAGATCACTCAAGTCTAGAGTAAGCATGAAGTGTAAGTTTGTGTAAATTGAAAGAGTGAATGCAGAAGTGAGAATTGCAAAGAGTGAATAGAACAGAAGAAGAAACACTTGTGATGAAATGTGATGTAAAAACTTGATGAACAGTTCTGATGACAGTACACATGGCGCAATGGGCTAGAAGTTAGTAGATGGGTTTGTGGCACAGCTTTAACATACACAATGAGGAAGCAGGCTGACATTTAAGAATAATGTACAGAAATGAAGCAGGAAATGAGAATGAGCAGAATATATTTATTAATCTTTCTATTGAAACCTGTTAAGTGGCTTTCTCATCTGTGTGCTTCTTTGTTGCAAAGACAAGCTTAAAGTAAAAAGATTGCTGAAGTTCTCACCCTCTCTTCTTCTCTTTATTACCTGTGCTTTTTCATTCAGGATTCCCTTGACCGGTGTCTTTGTCTTTGCTCTTGTCTCTTTTGAAGTGAAGCAGTGAATAGAGTGCGCTTGAGCACTTCTTGCTACAGTGGCTTAAAAATTCTGTGTTGTAAGAGGTTGAATAGAAAGGGGTTCTTCAATCAGTGTTTGATCAGTGACATCAAATGTCTCATGAGAAGAGAGACAGTTCTGACTGCTGTGTTTAAGCTGCTTAAAAGCCTGTTCTTCATTTACTGAATAATAACAGTTGTGCTTGAGCTGGCTCTCACATTTCTTGTCAGTGAAGGTGCATGTTCTGTGGTCTGAGGTCTCATTGTTCTATCTCTTTTGTTTTGAAACTCATTCTTCATTAGATTCATTGGCATGATTGTGTTTGAACCGTCACTTTTCGTCATTCTGTCTGTTTGAGTTGTTCTTGACCACCTTTGCTGAGTTCAACTTGAGATTGATCAAGAGGACTTGCTGTAACATTCATCACAGTAGTATGCTACAGCGCTCTGCATTGTGCTTCATGATCTGGGAATTCTTTATCTTCTTTCAACCAATAATGGCTAACGCCGGGCGCGTAAACGCGCTCTATTGCATTCATTCAATTGTGAAAAGCTGTACCACACCACAACGGGCCCTCAAGGGCAAAACCCGTCACTGAGTGCAGACAATGTTTTCACAGAAAACCGCTACTTATGTGTCACCACATCAGCAGCAAGCCCTGTTGACATGAGGCACAGCACTGACACTCATGGTTTAAGGCGTTAGGGTTAGGGTTAGGTACAGAATGAGGTAGTAAGCTTGATCCTGTACGGTCATGACATCTTGTGCCATCTGTATCTAACTCTGTACTCAGAAAAGAGAAGTGCAATGCTCTCTCACACACTACTAAAAAGCAGAGTCAGAACATCTGAATGTGCTGAGAGATCACTCAAGAGACAGAGTCTTTGATATGAATGATGAGACAGCTGAGTGGCATTGAAAAGAGTGCTCACATTGTGTGTGAATTTTGTTACTTTAATGTGTGATCACACTGATCTGCTGTGTTCTATTTGATGTATCAAATGATCACAACAAGGCTGAGCATAATGTATTAGTCAGTTATTTGAGCCAGTCATCTAAGTGAGCCAGCTCACTGTCGGCCTCACTGTCAGCTAATTCAAGTCATTCTATCATCTAAAACAACTAATTACATGAAGATGAAGTAGTTCATAGTCAATTCCTTGTTAGCTAACTTTGCAAACTCAACCTTATCCCTCAATGTATAATATCTTTCTGCTTTCTTAGCTAATTTCTTCTTCTTATCATCCTTTTTCTGAACTATAGCCCTTTCTTCATAAACAGTGAGAACTCAAGCCTTTCTGACAGTCTTTCTTGACTGCTTCTTTCATCATTGCTGCTGCTTGTCAAGAAGTTTCTGATTAGTTCACTGCAGAACTGTTCTATTCATCACAGCTGTTAGAGTTGTGTTCTTAAGATTTAAGACACACACATGCAATGATGGTGTCATACCTTTCAGAAACTGACAACCTCATTGATTTGAGTGACTGTATGAGGTGTGACTGAAACATTGATCTGAACTTCATTCTTGTTGATAAAGGTGACATAAAGAGTAGTTTTTGAACAATATCCCTAACTTTGTTCACACTGTCTTCAGACATCCTTCTACAATTGACATTTCAGCACTTGCCCTTTGCAGTCCGCTGATTTCTTGACTTCTTAAATGCTTGCTTGTTTGTTTGAGTAAAAGAGGTTGTCAGTGTAACTTCTTGTGAGTTCACAAGGCTTGACTGACTATCTTCTTCATTCAGTATGAATGATTGCTGAGAGCTTTGTGAAAAAGAAGCTGTCTGTGAGAAATCAAAACTGATATCAGATAACAACTCATCAATAGCTGAGCAAATTCTTTTAAGGTGAAGCGGCATTCATACATTGTAAACATTCTTCATGAACTTGTATGCTGTTTATTTCTCCTTGCCGTTCAAGGCTGTAAAGTCAAATGTGTGAATGAGATGGTGATAGAAGGTCGTCTTGTCATCATCAATGATGACATAGTGGTCATAAATTCTCATCAACCTATGATCATATAAGATCAAAAAAGTAAGGATCTTCTGATGTAGCTCTTGTTTGTGCTTTACATATCTGAAGAGTTTGATGACAGCTCTTACAGCAATGATCATACTGTGAGTGTTCTGTCAGTTCACAACATCAAGTGCTGTGATGCTGCATTTCACCTCACATGTTAAAAACAGAAAGTACATCTGTCATGTGCTCATGAAGTAGAAAGTATAAAGATCTTTGATCTCATCAACCAAAGGTTTTAACTTTTCAAGTTGTTTATCTGTGAATGTAGATCGTGCAAATCCCACAGAGTAGTTGGGTTGTGAATGACTATAAACAACAGCTATAGCGCTGTTTCAGCCTTTGTTGACACTCTTGATCAAACAATTGAGATCTTTGACATCATAGATTTGTGAGACTAAGATAAACAAACATATCAGAGAAGAAATGTGCCGTAAAACCATAGCTTCATTTCTGCCTCATACACTGTCACAAGTCTCCTCAAACAGATCATCACAAAATAGTGTATTTTGAGAAACTGTTTGTTCTGTAGTAAGTAAGGATCGGCAAAGAGTCTTGCTTATATCAGTGATCTTTAAAGGAATTCGCTCATATAGCTGTCTTTGATTGCAAGTAGAGTCTCATAGACTGCAGTCATATATTTAGAACTTTTGGCTTCCTGTGACTGTTGATCGCTAAGTGTTGAATCACTTAATGTTGCATTACTTGATTTGAATTGCTTGCAGCAAAGAGAATCTGTAGACTTTGCTCTTGCAAGTAGGTGAGCCATCTTGATCTCTTCTTGCTTGTTGAGATAATTTTAAAGACACAGATATTTATTCAAACTTTCTCTATTCTGACTGTCTAGCTTAAAGTATTCTTTAGACCAGTGCTATTTCTGAATTCAATAAATGATTGAATCAATGTTGTTCTCACTGATGATAAGCAACATTGATTGTGCAATTGTGTTCTTTGTAGAAGAGTCTGTAAAAGTCACTAGCTGTCACTTTTGCAGAGGCTCTGTTTCTCACAATTGCTTTTGTTTTCAAGAAACAAAGAGATTCTGAAAAGGCAGTGAATCTTGTAGAACCTGATTTAGGTCAACAATATTACATAACAGAAGAAATAAGTAAGAAGTATACTTTTCTGTCAGCAGAATTGTTGCTTGTTAAAGAAGGGAAAAATATTTGTATTTGTCATGTAGAATTGTAGAATTCAGATTGCTTGTACTGTAATACTTGTAGACGTGAACTCTTGTGAACAGATTGTTGTTTCTTGATGCCTTGAGGCCGCTTTTTTATTAATGGTTAATTAAAGCAGACTGAGTATGAAGTATGAATGCGCCACCTGAGTCCTTTAGTACTGAAGGGTGCTGCTCATTCTTCTCAATGTTTGGCTTTACTTGACTGTGGGCCATGTCAATTGAAATGAGAAGGTAGAAGATGTCTTTATATAGACGCTGACTTGAAACAAGACAAGGTGAATGTAGAGAAGTTTGATAAAAGATGGTGTGATCAAGGTGAAAAAGTCTTAGCAAGATGCATGACACTATATTAGCGCCCACCCTGAACCCTGCGGCTAGCTCATGAGCAGAGCAGAATATGAGTCATAGTCACTATTTCTGATGCAGCTAAGTAATGCTTTCAGCAGTTGCATAGAATATACAATGTAAGTATTTAATGAATGTTAATGAAAGAGTCTTGTCGCTATTATTGTGTGATAAACTGATCATGAGCAATAGCATTCAAAGACTTGTGATTTACACTGACAAAGTTATCAGAGTAAATGTTAAAACCCTAAGATCTCATGAGGTTATTGATCAAGTAGTAAAGGCTGAAGAAACAGTGGCTCATGGTGAAGAACTACATCTCATTCAGATCAAGCTGGCTGCATGAACCTTGATTTCAACTTACACTGACTACAAACAATCAGTGAATTGAAGGTGAAGAACAAGTGGCAACAAGAATGCTAGGTCCTCAGCAGCATGATCAGTTGAAAGATGACTGAGGCATAGAGACATCAGCAAACAGGTTCATACAGATGCTTTAATGATAGCTACACAGGTGAATGACTATAGAAAAGATGGGGTTGTCAAAAGACTGTCTTAAGCTATTCAATGTAACTGATTAGTGAAGATAAAAAGAAGAATGCAGGTTCAATACCAAGTAGAACAAAAGAACAACAGCATGCTTGACAACAACAATGACAGAAATGCAAAGCCTGAGTGAGGTACAGAAAGAAAAGAGAAAGAATCAATTGACAGATTTGCATTCATCACTGAAAGAACATGCAAAGGCCTTTAAAGAGACCAGGCTTTCTTTGAAGAGCCTCTGATTCTTGTCTCATTGAAAAAAAGCAAGAAGGATTTCACAGTTGAAAGCAAAATCAAATAAAAGCAAATTGATTATGTTTGACTTGCACAAGAGCCTTATCTGAGCAGGTCTTATGGTGAACCTTGCACAGTAAGTTGTTTGAATCATTTGATGTCTGAAAGTCCTTAGTGAGTGATGCAAATGCATACAGAATAATCAAGAAAGAAGATGAAACAATCAAAGTGTTAAAAGAAAAGCCAGACCAGCATTTGCAGAAATGTGCTCTAACACCCTAAACTTAGTTACTCATCATTTTACGCTTATTTGAATAGAGATTAGTCTCTTCAAATCATCACTGTTGTTTTTATACTTTATTTCTTGCTGCTCTTTTTAATACTTTTTGTATCTTGAGTTCTTTCTCAAAAAGATTAAACTCAGTGAACATACATTACAAGGCAAGAAGCAACTAAACTTCAGTTGTGCATCAGCAGATTCAAGTGTGGTGCAGCAAGGCCCTGAACACAATAATGCCTGTCAATATTATCTTGACTCATATTCAGAGGATTTCAATCCACCGTGTAAGGTTGTCAATAAACAGAGGTAAGTAATAAAATGTCAACTTTTCTTGTAGTGAGCTGTATGAATCTCACAAGTTCATTTCAGTGTGTTCAATTCTGATCACACTGAGGTAAATAAAGTTGTCAATGAGATGAACAACTCTAGAAGTTGATGTATGTTGATATAAAATGACAGCAAGCAACTGATCTTTCTGTCATTCAAAACATCTTCTCATCACTGTATTTGTAACAGTCAATCTGTTTTTTATTATTATTTTGTTCAACTTCAGTTTGAGTTGATGTGAAGACCAGCTGTACTCTGTGAGTTTTCTTGAGTTTAGTATTTGATCTTGAATGAGCCACTGTAGAGTGAGAACTCTTATTAGTTGATTGGTCTTTTTCAAAAAGCCGCTGAATCTTAGTATTGAGAACAACAATAGCTGTCACGGCTTGAATTGATACCTACACCAGCGCTAAGCCAGCGCTAAGGCGTAGGGCTGAAAGTCTCTGCATCTAGATAGATAGTCTGCGCTCACATCTTTGTAGAAGATTGAGTGACTGTTATTTGAGCCTTCACAGTGATCATCACATTCAGGGTAGAGTTTCTTGCTGTGCAGTTTGATGAAACTTTGTGTGCTGAAGTCAATGAGACCTCTGTTGTGCACTGCTTTCACAGCAACCTTTAAAAGAAAACTACTCTGAGGTGGGGTGACTTGACAACCATACTGTCTGTGATGACTACAGACAGCATCATTTTTTGTGGTACTAGGTTGATCAGCCTTGCTTGAAGACAACATAGTAGCATCAACAGAGGTGATGAAGCGGCCTGAGCATAACTGACTAAGACATGAAGAGAATGGTCTTTGCTGTCAGCTCTGACTGGCCTGTCTGATCTTGTCTCTGTGAAAGAACCTATCATACTCAGTGAAAATGTCGTAGATGTTGTCAGCAGAAGCCAGTGACACTTGCTTTGAGGTGTTGTAATTGAATGCTTTTGTCACAGGTTTGCTGACTGAGAAAGGTTGCTTGAGCCTTTGATGCGTCACAGGTCACAACTGCACTCACTTGATTATGCTGATTCTTTCTTCATGAGTGCTCTTATGATTGACATTGATGAGAACGTCATCAGCAGGTGCTGCATCAATGTGCTGACCACTCACAGTGATCTCATCAAAAAGGTCACAGAAAGAAGAAGGTGTGTTAAGTGAACTACTCAGAAGGGTGCAGTCAAGACTTTTATAGTCTGAACCAGATGTAGTGACGTGTGAGCCATCATCGTCATTGAGTTTGATCAGTTCCCTTGCCGTATCTTTGTTAGCAGTTTCAGTATCTCAAGTAAGAATGAAAATTTCTCAGGGATGAAAGACTCATTTAAACTATTGTCAGGTTTTAAAGTGGCAATCTTGGCCTCAGCATCAGCCATACTGAAACCACCGTCTAGGCCACTTCTGTCAAGCAGTCATTCAGTTGTTATACATTGTGTCAGGCTTAAAGGGCCCCTTTTCATAAATCTTTCACATCTTCACTCATGAAGGAGATTTGAAAGTGATGAAAGGTGATCATCATCACCATTGTCATTGTTGCTGTTGTGACGGTCATGGCGGTCATCCTCAGCGCCATGCTTGACACAATTGGCTTTCAGGGCTTTGAGCTTGAAATGTTCTATGGTTGGGTCAGATATCAATTCTTCAGCTTCAATAGCGTGAGCACACACCTTGAACACTATCAGAGTCATCTCTGACAGGCTGTTGTTTCAAGATAAGACCTCTCTTGTTGAAACTGATAAGATTCACAACCTTCACAACTTTCACATGCTTCAACACATCATCTCACTTAGTATGTTGTGAGGCGCACTCAGTAGGCACAAAGGCAAAGGGATCATGAAGACAAGTCACTTTGTTGCTGAAGACAGTTTTAGTTCAAGCTGATTGATAAAAGCAAATAGAGTTTATTGTAAAGTTGATGTTTTGAGTCAAAGGCGCAAATAACTCAAGAGAGGCTTTGAAAATGATGACGGCACAAAGCACAAAAGATTTGAATTTATAAGTGAGAGGGTGCGGCTTTATCTATGTGAATGCAGGCCTTGCAATCTCTTCAGCATTGTCTGAATTCTCAGCTGCTCAGCCCTGCATTCTTGTTCATCAATGATTGAGGCCACTGCACTTGCCGTCAGATGCAATGGTTGCAATGACTGTTTAAAGCACATGAATCCCATCAGAACGCTAGTGAGAGGCCGTTGAATCCGTCACCTTTCATGTAACAGATACTTCTGTTCACAGATGAAGTGAAGGCTGATTTCACTGATCTAATGTATGTTAGTGCATTCTGCATGAACTGCAGTTGAAGTGTCTGCCACAACAGACCTTCAGCACAGTGCAGTTAAGGCAGAGACAGCCTTGATGGTGATGAGGCACTTCAAAAGTTGAATATACTGTGGTGATTAGAATCTTTTGAGTACACAATGTTTCTGCTCATGGGTGAAACCAGCTGACTCAATCAATCTGATACATGTTAATGCATTCTGCATGAACTGCAGTCAGCGTACTTGCCGTCATGAATCTTCAACACAGTGCAGTTAAGGCAGAAATGGCCTCAATGATGATGAGGCATTTTCCTTACTGAACAGGTCTGCAGTGCAATGACACTGACGCACATGTCATCTCAACATATGATGCAGTACATGCAGCTAAGGCAGAAACGGCCTTGACAGTGATGAGTCAATTTCCTGATTGAATACAGCCATTATGAAACTGCATCAGCGCACACATCATCTCAACACATGATGCAGTGCATGAAGTCAAGGCAGAAATGGCCTTCACAGTGATGAGGCATTTTTCCTGATTGAATATGTCTGTGGTGCAATTGCACTGCCACACACATCATCTTAACACATGACACAGTGGCTCACATCATTGCTGCAGCGCTAGTGCTGTGCAGTCATGTCACAGCAACTCTGCAATATTTTGACTGATGGTGTTACAGTCAGACTGTAACCAGCTAGTATGTTCTAGGAAATACGCAAGGAAAGCGTATACCTGAACATAAGCTCACACAGCTCTATATGCTCATGGCGAGCTCAACAAGACAATAGACCTTTGATAGGTCTATTAGCTCTATTGCTCTATAGCAAGCAAGGCAAGCACGACAATCTATGGTATATAGTAGTATCATTTCCTCTATGAAAATGGGTTGTGTTCAACTCAATACAAGTTATCAACTACTGGTTTACCCTACACTGCGCACTGAGACTTTTATATCAACAAGCACAAATCTTTAGCCCTTATATTTGAGGCATCTTAGATCAGAACGTAACACTTTGAACATTCTTACAATATAAGAATGACAATCAGCGCACAGAAGTCAGCTTTGACAAGTCAAGTCAACCTTCAAGGCCCTCAGCAAATGATTGATGTACTTAAGGTACCAGCACTCAATGTGTTCACAGATGAGAGAGGAAAGCTGTGAGCCTTCTTGATCAAGCTTGAGTTGTATATTGAATTCAACCAGGCGAAGTTCAGGTTTGAGATGAACAAAGGCCTGTTTACCATATTGTACCTCAAAGATGCAGCGTTCAATTGAGTTGACCTCAAACTGCATGAGTTCCTTGACAAGACATCAAAGAAATGAATAAACAATAAGAAATTCATATTCAGCAACTATAAGAAGTTCAAGGATGAGCTTCAAAGAGCCTTTGAGATAGTTGATGAGAAATGAGCAGCAGAAAGACAACTTCACATTCTGAAGATGAAGAAGTCAGCAGTTAAGTATGCAGCAGAGTTTCAGTGAATTGCAGCCCTAATGAATTGGGACAACAACACTTTAGTATTGCAATACTATTGAGAACTCAACAAGACTATCAAAGATGAGATAGTCAGAATGAACTGACCTGAGAAGCTTCAGAATATGATCAATATCTTCATCAACATCAACAGTCATCAATGAGAACAATGGATGAAGCGCACATAGCACTACACATCAAAGATGTGAAAAAGATGTTATACTCTCAGAAGAGGTGACTCTATGAACCTCAACACAATTGAGAAGCATTGTGAGCAGCAACCACAAGTAAAGCAAGAACAGTGCATGAGCAAGCTCTACAAGCCTCAATTTTGATGAGCAGAGACTCATGAATGTTATAACTGTGAAAAGCTCAAACACCTTGCAAGAACCTGCAAGAAACCTCAACAAGAGAGAAAAGAAGTTGCAGCAATGAATACATGCATAGTGCACAACGTTCTGAGCTGAACAGTTTGCTATGACAATATGTGCTGAACACATATGAGCAGCAAAGACAAAGTCAAATGATACTCACAGAAACTCAAGAAGAAACAAAACGGTTATGACACAACAGGTCAATCAAAGAAATTAGCTATTTTAAAGAAAGTCAAGATCAAAGAAACTGATACTCACAGAACTCAGGTAGAAGAAGACTACAGTGATAGCACCTGAATAGTCCTGAATTTGAACGCAGACTCAAAAGATGTTGACAACTGAGAAGTCAACATGAGACTCAAAAAGAGATATGAGCACCCTGAGAACCAGCGCCAAGAAATGCGTCAGCAACTGCTGAAAAGACAGCAGAAAGAGCTCAAGAAAGAAGTCAATGACCTTAAAAAGCAACAGAAAGAAACAAAAGAAGCAAGAACATGCTTAGAATTCAACAAGTTAATAAAAGATGTATGAACAGCAACAAACCCAGTATCAAAACAACTTGTGTGAAAAACCAAGAGCCACAAAATCAAAATCCGTTTATTCACAGAGTACTCAACATCAGATGATGGTTGTTGAACCTTTTCAGAAGACTACATGCCACCTAAGTTCCTGAATAGAGTGAAAGCACTTTGAAACCAAGTTCAGTGAGAATATGATCAGTACAAACTGCACCTACACTCAGAACAATATATTGAGAAAGGCAGCAAGAAATACATACAACTGATCATACAAGAGGTAGAGCCTGAATGATTTCAGAACCTCTGAAGAAGAGCAAGCGACGCAGTACAGTCAAAAAACTGCAAGCTCTCTCAAAGAGACTAGAGAACAAGAAGCTTCTAATGTCTCAAAAGAACAACAAAGACCATAAGATATGAGTTGACATTCAGGTTGAACGGGATAGAATCCTTCAAGCAATGGTAGACTCAGAAGCAACCAACAACTATATTTTGCAGCAAGCAATAAGAGTGCTAGGACTAACACTGCAGCAGGCGCTGAAGCCTATGCAGGTGTATATGGTCAATGAAGAATTCAAATGAATAACAGATCAAGTTCACATTGAAGCCACTATACTAGAAGATTCACAAGAGTTGACGTTTGATGTTCTCAATTCAATCAAGTATGACATCATACTAAAGATGCCCTGATTACGCGAAAAGAACTCAAGAATTGATTGAATCAGCAAAGAATTATACACCACAGTAAATGCATATAAGATCTCTGAGCAATCAGAAATGAGCTTATCAGAACATAAGTCATGAGATCATGAGATACTGCTATTGAATGACAAGCAGTCAAAGTAAATGCTGCTGTACTCAATGAGCAAGAATCAACTCAAGAAAGTTAAAACTTACCTTGACGAGAATCTCAAAAGAGGATTCATCAGATCATCAAAGTCACTGACAGAATACTTGATCCTGTTTGTACCAAAAAAAAATGGCACAAAGCAACTGTGTGTTGACTACAGACAACTCAATGAGATAACTAGACAAGACAGTTATCTCTTACCGTTAATTAAAGAGTTACAAGACCAGTTAAGCAGAGTCAAGTGGTTCACAAGTCTAGACTTGAAAGAAGCCTACTACTGAGTACAAATGAGAGAAGACAAGAAATGAAAAACAGCGTTCCAAACAAGATACAGACACTATGAATACACTGTTATGCCGTTTGAGCTCAAGAACACCCCTGCCACCTTTCAGAGGTTAATCAATGACACATTGAGAGAATATCTTGATGATTTTGCAATCACATACCTTGATGACATTTTGATATACTCAGATGACCTTGAGACGCACCGCAGCCATGTGCACAGAGTACTAGAAAAGCTCAACAAGAGGACTTTGTATGTGAAAAAGTCAAAGAGCAGGTTTGAAACAAAGGAAATCAAATTCCTTAATTATGTTATTCAACCTGAACAAATCAAGAAGAACTCAAGAAAGATGAATGCAGTCAGGAACTGGCCTCTGTCAAAATGAGTCAAGAAAGTACAAGCCTTTCTGAGATTGACAAACTACTATTGAAAGTTTGTACCTAATTACGCAAAGATTGCAGAACCCCTCATGCAACTAACACAAAAGAACAAAAGATGACATTGAGATAAAGAACAGAAGAACACATTTCACGCATTAAAGAAAAGCCTTAACAGAATGGCACACCTGAGAATACTCAATTCAGCATGCAAAAAGGTACTGAAAACTGACACATCAGATTTCACAGTAGGTGCATGCTTGTATCAGATTGAAGATGAGCAACAGAGACCCATAGCCTATCAATCTAGAAAACTGTCAGAATCAGAGAAAAGATATGAGGTTCATGACAAAGAACTTCTTGCAATAGTGAAAGCACTGCAAGATTGAAGACCTTACCTTGCAGGTACTGAGAAGTTTATTCAGATTTACACAAATCACAAGAATTTGAGAAACTTTGCAACAACAAAGCAGTTGAATTGATGACAGGTTTGCTGAGCTGAACAGTTAGTCAATTATGAATTTCAAATCCATTACAAGAAGAGTAATGAGAACAGTGAAGCAGACACTTTGAGTAAACAGCCTGATCATGAAGAAGTGAAGAAGATTCACACTGAAATTCTGAGTGAAGATAAAGAAGGAATCCTCACAAAAGGCTTAGCAGCAATGTACAAGATAAAGCAAGCTTTCTTGACAGACAAAGAACTTATACAAGTATGTCACAACAACAGAGTCAATGAACACCTGAGAGTCAAAAGAACTGAGGACCTCATACAAAGAAGACACAATATCAGCAACCTTAGGGATCAAATCACTGAGTACATTGTCAGATGCAACTTATGTTGCAGAAATAATATTCAAAAAGATAAGAGATATGATGAGGTAACACAACTGAACACATCGAATGCATCATGAGAGTCAGTTACTATGAACTTCATAACAAAGTTACTGACATTAAAGAATCCGGCATGAGGGGTGAAGTTCAACAGTATATTGACTATAGTTGATAGATTGATCAAGTACACCATGTTCATTTCATTCAAGAAAACCACAACAGCATCAGTATTGATGTACATCATACTGCAAGAATTGATTAACAATCACGGGCTATCAAAGAAATTTATCATCAACAGAGACAAGCTGTTCACAAGCAAGTTTTAGGAAATGCTTACAGCAGAACTCAAGATAAATCATAAAATGTCAACAGCATACCATTCACAAACAGATGAGCAGAGCGAACAAATGAACCAGGTGGTTGAAATGTACTTGAGACACTATGTCAATAAGAATCAGGACAACTGAGTACAACTGTTGTCAACAACACAGTTTGCATACAATAACACACAAAATGAAAAGAAAATGTGAATACATCTGATATTTCATGCGTTCATGCTTCAGTGTTGCAATCAGTTCATACCACTTCAGATCATTGAAACATCTGTTGAACTCAATGAGAAGTATCAAGTTGAGAACATTTTAAAGAAACGAATGATTAGCAAAAAAGCCCACTATCTCATCAAGTGAAAGAAATACAGTACCTCAGAAAACACGTGAGAACTCAAAGAGAATCTACTCAACTGTGCAAGAACACTACAGCAGTTTGAGAGAGAGGCTCAAGGTCAATAAAGAAGCTAAAGCTCATTGACTTCAGTAAGAAATCAAGATTAAAAGAATCAAAGGAGTTTTCCTCATCCTCAGTTCTGTTGTTATCATTGCTCAGTTTGAAAGCAACACAGTGAACTTTGGTGACTGCACAAGACTCATTCTGTTTCAAAGTCTTGAAAAGGCAAAGGACCTTTGCATTCAGCTTGAAAAGGCGCTCAGCCTGTTTCACACGCTCATTCATAGCCATCTCAAATTCAGATTTCAGCTGAAGGTGAGCACAATTTAGGGAATCTAATGATACTGACACACACAGACAATCACAACAAGTACACTCAGAACACTTTGCATGATCTGCCATAATAATGCAAGAAGAAAGAGCAGCTGAACAGTGATCACAAGCAATAGAAGAAGTAAAATTGAAAGTAGCAATGATTTTTGCAAGGCAAAGACAATTGTGCTGCTTATAAAAAGGCATGACAGTGAAGAAACTATCTGTCTTTGTACTCTCACTTATATAGACACTAAGAGATTAGCATCTAGAAGAGAAGGGATTGTGTTACAGTCAGACTGTAATCAGCTAGTATGTTCTAGGGAATATGCAAGGAAAGTGTATACCTGAACATAAGCTCACACAGCTCTATATGCTCATGGCAAGCTCAGCAAGGCGATAGACCTTTGGTAGGTCTATCAGCTCTATTGCTCTATAGCAAGCAAGGCGAGCACAGCGATCTATGGTATATAGTAGGACCATTTCCCCTATGAAAATGGGTTGTGTTCAACTCAATACAAGTTATCAACTACTGGTTTACCCTACACTGCACACTGAGACTCTTATATCAACAAGCACAAACCTCTAGCTCTTATATCTGAGGCATCTTAAATCAGAATGTAACAGATGGCTGAAGTACAGCACTGAAATACACAGCCTCATTCAGTCACTTTCTGCTCTTTGTTTCAGGCTCTGCAGCATAGTCATCAACTCATCACATCATGAAACTCAAGTTGAACTAAGAAAGAAGAGCAAAGATTGAGAAACCAATTCTGTGAAAGGCAGAAGAAAATAGAAAAGTGTGTGTCAGATTAAAGAGTCAATTCCTAAGGTAGAGAGCTGTTTTGAATCAAATACAGAGAGCAACTGCAGAACATCACGTATCAGACAGACTAGCAACAGATATAATAACATCATCAGCATCATCAAGAGCATCATCAAGTCTCAAACTCACTGACAAGATGAGGAAAGATATTGAGTTCAGCTCACAGAATAAACAATTGACAATGAAGAGCAAAAAGAAAAGAGCAAAAGTGCTGAAGAGAGCAAGAAAGCCTTGAAAGTGAGGTTGTCTAACAGGCAAAAGCATGAACAGAAGTGTAGTGAAGAAAGAAAAGAAAAGCAGATTGAGAAGAAGAAAATGTGAGGGTTCTTATAAAGAAGTCAAAAGCAGTGGGTTATGTAAGCAAGAAGCCATACTCAAAAGAGATAAAGCTCAAACTGAAGAGGGAATTTTCATCAACAACATTATTCTTAAAGTATCTGAATTCTTAAATAGCTCTTCATCTATTTACTCAAATCATTCAAAGGTGACTTCTTTACATAAAAATCTCTTAAGATGATTGAGCTGATACCTGAGCCATCAGAATATGAGGCTTAAGACATTGCAAAACAGGTTTTGTGAGGAGAAAATTGTTTTGTCACAACATTAGTTCATATAGGGAATATGAAAAGACATACAGATGTACACTTCTAAGACTGTTCAATGATGCTGTCTCTGTTACTGCTAGAAAAGCTTTGATTTCTGTCTGCTCAGGCCACTTTTTGAGATCTTTTAAAGTGATTGATTTCAAAAACAGCATGCTAGTATCAGGCTTCATCATCTTCATCATGATCAGATCAAGAGCTTGTAAATTCTTTTGTTTCATCTTCTTATTTAGAATTCTTTTATTGATTATGCTATTGTTAACATTCACTACTGTGGCCCATGTCAGCAATGTATCATGTGTTCTTGAGTTTTCTGACATTATTGATCTTAATCTCACCTTTTGCTGATAGAAGAACATTGTCGCAATGCAAGTTCTCATGATACAGTTGCAGTTTCTTATGAAGATAGTGTAGGTTCTTTAAAACCTATGACAGAAAGATTAAAATGTAAAACTTAATGTTCAGACAACAACCATCTACCTTTTTGCATACTGCCACAATCTCACACACCTCAAGGTCTTCTTTGAGGCAGAAATGAATGTTTCTCAATGTGATATTCATGCACTCATAGACTATGTATATAGTGTTCTCATTGAGAAAGGTTCTCTCAAGGTTGACAACATAGCTGAAGGTGATTGAAATGATATCATCAATCTGATGCCAATTTTTCACTTTTCTCTCTTTGATTGCAACTAAGAAGAAGTTCTTGTGAGCTATGATTGTAGGTTTTGCTTAATTAAGCATCATAAACTTGTGATAAGTTTGTCAAGAACTGCATTTGTCAGTTGACTTTGCCTTCTTTGCTGAGGTCACAGATACTGAAGAAGCTTTGATGAATGTGTTATTAAACTTGACTGAGAAGTGTTGATGCAGATTCTTTTGCAAATGGTTCAGTGAAATTGACAGTATATCTTGAGATGTTGATTCTACACTACCTTCACCCTTGTGCTCAGCTTTGTTATGTTTGACACTGCTTGTCTGTATCTGTGTGAGACGCCTGTCAAGGTTTGTCATGACTGAAAGTTTCTTGATTGAGAAATACCAATGAGGCAAATGAATGATCACCTTTTATCTGTGATGTGTATTCATTTTACAGCACCTCAGGCTTCTCTTTCTTATTTCAAAAGCTATATATGGCTCTCAAACCTCTCAGCTCAAGTGTTTCTTCTTATATTCTATCGGCGCTCATGAGGCAATTGATATTCAAAGCCACATTTAATGAATATTGTTGAGTTCAATAAAAGCCTCTGTTATGAACTCACATAATCTGAACATACATCACTCACAATTGAGTAGACCTGCAGAAGTCACTGCACTTGACCATCATATTGCATTATGAGAGAATATGATCTCAAACATTAAAAAGCTCTCAAGCCAGCTACAATTCAACAAAAACTGTTCATCATCAACTCAGAGTCAACAAATTGAAGAGCTTATCTGAAAGAATGATTACCTTCATCAAAAGCTCACTCATCATCAGAAAACTCACTGTGCAATGATCACATTACATGTCAAAACAGTGTGAGCATAGAAAGTTCTTCAAGAAGATTTGCAGAAGCTATCTCAATGAGTGACAGGGTCAAAGAGACACCTACTGAAGTACTGAGAAATTGATCTCAGTAATGAGAGTGTGAAGGTGACAGTTATCTAGAGATTGTGTGTCTATTTAAGTTTCTATGATATCTACATCAATACAAGTTGTATAAATTTCTGTCTTCTTCTTCAAAGCTTCTGAAGTTTCTGAAGATGTTGATCAGTCTCATACTCAGTACAAGGTGTACAATTCTTTCATTGTAGCTTGTAAAAGTTGCACATGGTTTCTGCACCACTGATTCTGACTTTGCAATGAATCAGGTGAATACTTGACACACTGCTCTCATCATATGCAATCATCATTTGATTGATAACATGCCTCATCATCAAAGTTCTGTTGTGTCAAAAGTTGGCCCTGTTGATCACCCTCAGTGTTCATGGCATTTCAGACATTATGAATTGTCTGCAATGTGTCATCAGAACAAGACTGATTGATGTCATATATTGAGATCATTCTCACTGTTAGTTTATTGAAAGTGTTTGCTGAGAGTGTGATGTGATCATTCTTCTGATAATGAAGCAGGATCTGAGTTTCAGCTGATGCTTGTAATTTTGAACTTTTAACTGCTTCAGTTGAGAGCTGCTGACTGAGCTTGCAAATTTGATCAGCTGACAATATCACATTACTTGACTGTTTGTTCAGCGAAAGTAGGTAAGTCATGACCTTATCACCAAGTTGAAGAAAAGTGTCAGATGTACGGGGAACTAAGCATATTGTTAGCTCAGATATGTAGATGTAGTCATGTTGAAACTCATCATTGCCTCTTGAGTAACCCGGTGAACTCAATGAAGAATCATCTGGTGCAAGAAGAGAAATTTGCTCGACTCAAGTATGACTAACAATCAGAGACATGAAAGAGGCCACATTCATAAAGAGCATTAGAAACATCGTAGAACAAGTTTATCTTGTTATGATCTCTGAAAGTGATATCAATTGAATAGTTGGTCAAAGCAACGGACCGCTGATGACCGCTTATATTGGTATCAGAAAGGGATCAAATCTTGGCAGAGGCCATCAGTTTCTTGCCGATGGGGTGATCATTATTTGAGGGCGCCCTCTGCTTTGTACATGTAGTAATAAAACTGCATACTAAGGTTCCCACAGCACAGGTGCTGCAGCTGTTTCTGGAAGAGGAGAGCAGCTTCCAACCTGGAACCTTCAGCAAACAAGTGATGTAGTGACCGAAAAGTATGTCTACAAATACCTAGATCCAAATTACCGGGGTTGGAGAGCCCCGATTGTCGCCATTCTCAACATGATGGCAATGACAGTGACTATTTTCTTCGTGCAACGCGGCCTGCACGGCTTAAGGCAGGACTTGACCATCAAGTCTGAACGCAGACTTCATGTCCAGTTGGCTTCCTGATCCTACAATGGATCCTCTGCGACAGCGGAGGACAAATGAAGGACTACAGACAGCTGTGGTTTCCTTCGGTGTGGTTGCTGTTCACTGCCTATAGAAGGGTCACCTTCCTAGCTGATCAGAGAAAGCAGTCTTGCCTGTCATTTTCATGATGCAGGGCTTGCCTACTTCGTGTGCAGATGTTGGATACGCTTCCTATTTTGACATTCGTGTTTCATCTCTGTGTGGACTGCGATCATTCATTTCGAGTCTAGAATGCCTAGAATCATCATTTGTCACTCTTGCCACCTCCTGAATATTCTTCTTGCTTTCGATTGTTCTCACATGCTTCCCTCGGTCGTGTCCCCCCACCACCCTTGAAGTGGAAAATAAACAGCTTTTAGTGCACTGAGTGCTTCAGGACTTGAACAATGAAGTATCCACTGCAGAGTTCCAATAACGAACTCTTGCCTCGACTTGGAATCTGCAGTGTGCTCGAGGAGCTAGTATCTTGACTATCCTATGACCACATTGCGCAGTGCTAGAACCTTTACTTGAACCTGTCTTACCTCTCCCAGTACGATTCAAATCTTTCGAGAGCTAGATCATTGAACGAAGTTGCGTCAAGTAAGTCGTCACTTTGCAAGCTCTAAGAATCCCGCGAACCACTCGCCTCATTTTTCATTGTCGCACAGGCAGTAAGCTGTTCGAGCGTGCCCTGCTCGTGGTCGAACATGTCAAGCTTCAACTCACCTCACTTCCACCTCCAGTCACCTAGATCTTCAGATCATTGAACAAAGCTCATACACGCAAGGTATTCGCTACCTTCTTGGTCCAATGACGAAATCTCCTCTTATGAGACCTGGCACAGCCTACATCACAGAAGACACGTCCCTCATCTCGAACTGTCGCTATGACGTCCTTCAAAAGTCCTTCCAAAGGACAGCTTCAGTCAGGTTCTGCGAGTCCTTCACCCTACAGCAACCGCATCACTCGCCTCTTCCCACGACTCAAAACACCACCTCAGACCCCTCCAACCCCGTCCACCATCGAGCCGGCCACCAACGAAACCGCTTCGCCCAGAGCTACTCATGGCCTCAGATCCGAATCGCCAACACCATCTGCAACGCACCCTAAAGCCGCCACAACACCTCCACCTCCACCTCCACCTTGCTCCAAACATCTCAACCCACCTCCCTCAGCAATCGAAGCCACCGCCATCAAATTAGCCCAAATCGGCGCCGAGCCCGGCGAATTCTGGCTCGTCGACCGCGACGGCTGGGACCCCTGGCCAGCCGTGATTTGCGACGAAAGCATCGTCTCGCAGTTCTTCAAGAAGCGCTGGCAATACCGCGTCAGTAGCCAGCGGAGCAACGGGACTTGGGGCAAGAAATTCACCGAGCATGGCGAGCTGGTTGGCAAGAGGACGTTTCCGGCGCTGTTGCTGGCGCTGAATACGTGGTGAGTGGGTGGAGTGCTTGTCGGGCTTTCTTGAGCGGGGGATGGTGCTGATATGGGGTTCTTTGTATAGCGTCTGGGTGTCGTGCCATCGTCTACTACCGCTCGATCTGCAGATGGCGGCGCGGAAGGGGGATATTCGAGGGAAGAGGCAGCTTAGTCTTGCGTATAAGCTCGCTGCGGAGGAGAAGCCGTTGCGTATTTGGGAGGATATTTTGATCGTTCATCGACGACGCACAGACACCGGTAACGGTGCTATGGCATCCCGAAGTGAAGAAGGCGTCAGTCGAGGCCCGCGTCAATCTGCCGGGACCGGTGGCGGTAGTCGAAGTGGAGCGAGAAGTGAAGTGGCGTTCAAGTTCCCTCCGGGCTTTGTGGACGGGGAGAAACCCAAGGGAAGTGGAGCGCTCTTCATTTCAACGCCGCCGCCTTCTTCCGGGCGGAAGACTGCGAAGTGGGAGTTCGAATCTCCGGTGATCGGTGGAGGTAGAAGTGGAGAGGGAGGTGAAGCGCCGTTCAAGTTCCCCACGGGCTTTGTGGATGCCGAGGAAAGCGAGGGCAGCGGAGGGCTGTCTCTTCCGACGCCGCCGTCTTCTGTTCGGAAGACGACGAAACGAGTTTCGACGATGGGATGGGAAGGGAGGATGTAGAGGCGCTGTATGGGGACTCGGATGCGGATGAGGTGCGGGTGCCTCGGAGTAGGCGAGCGAAGCGATTTAGGCAGGACTCGATGTCGACGCAGGAACTGCTAGGGAGGCGGGAGACTGGTGGGTTGGGGGAGGTCGAGGTCGTGGTAATCGACTGAAGCTCTATTGCTTCCCCGCGGCATCCTCGAAGTAACGAATTTTATCATGTTTCTGGAGATGAAACCACGATTGAGAAGGGGGAACAGGAATTCTGCTGCAGCACAGCTGAAGAGTGCCTTTTTGGTTCTCTGGATCGTGTAGTGGTTATGCTTGCGATATTTGACTTTATTCCTAATTCCTAGCCTTGACCCATTCTGGCTGCTTCTGTGCTGTGACAATTATAGAAAATTTGCCGGAGAATGACAATGGCCCACAGACTTCTCAACGCGATGTGCTCAAAGCAGGTAGCAAGTAGGGCAGCGCTAGCTTACCTCAGCTGTTGAGATGGTAGCTTCCTACGCTAGGCCGATAAGGTTTAGGCTTTCGGCAGCTAAAATAGCGCTGTGACCAACCATGGGAGGGGCAGGTGGGCCGTGCACATAGGGTTCGATTGAAGACCGATTTCACATGGCTGTCCTTGAAGTTACTGCATCATCCTGTTGTGAGCCAGTGTATCACTTTGATCACGATGTGATATGAGATTAGTGGTCGCAATGAAGCTAATCTGAAGACTTCTGATCCGTGAACATTGACCTCTGCGCCTACGCACCTACAGTGGGGCTTTGCAGTACTAGTCTGGATGTGGCGTTCAAGATCTGAATGCCCCGCTGCAGAACTTTTCTTTTTGTTCTGTGATTGATGGAATGTTCATAGTGTCCACTTAGTACAGCCTTCTCTATGCTGACTGGTGCACTGGTCTCCGAAGGACTACCACCACGTTGTTGGCTGGCGGTGCACATCTGTCCACTTTGGCGAGGCTATCGTTAGCACTGAGTCTTGCCGGTCATACTGAACACATTTCACCGCCTGGTCGAACTTGATATCTAGCTGCAGACAGTACTCGAAGAACAATGGCAATACTAGGCCTCCTCCTCCAGGCTCTGCTTGGCTTGACAGCTGTTTTCATCACCGATCTGCTCTGGACGTATTACAGCTCGCCGCTGAAGTCAATCCCAGGGCCTTTCCTCGCCAAGTTCACAAATCTATGGCGCTTCTTCGACGTCTGGGGCGGCCGCGCGGAGCTCACGCTGAGATTGCTCCATCAGAAGCACGGTTCTGCTGTCAGGATTGGCCCCAACATTGTCAGCTTGAGCGATCCCCGATTGATAAAGACCATATATTCGACCAGAGGCGAGTATCTCAAGGTACGTTTGAGCTCGCGGATGAATGGAGGACATGGCTGATACTGAGGTAATGCAGAGCGAGTTTTACAAGGTCAACGACGTCAAGAGCGGGAAGGCCATTGTGTCCAACATGTTCAGCACTCTGAGCAATGACTACCACGCCATGCAACTGAAGCCTATTCAGAGGCATTATACACTCAATGCTTTGATGGACTTCGAGTTGCTGGTCGACAAAACGATCAGCACGTTCAGGCAAAAGATAGAAGAGAGATTCGTCGGTCCGGGAAAGGTGTGCAATATTGGCGATTGGCTGCTATATTGTGCAACACCTATCCTTACCGTGAAGGGAAGCTGGGTCTGGTTGACTGACTCTACTCACAGTTGCGTGGGATGTTATCGGCGAGATAACCTTCAGCCAGCCCATGGGCTTCTTGGAAACCGGAGCTGATGTGGGACATATTCTCAGTGGGGCTGACGCGTCTCTGGACTACTTTGCTGTCGTAAGTTTATCTTCCTCCTTCAGTTCTACTCCCTTCTGACGCCATCCATTCGTTCTAGATTGGTCAAATCCCTCGACTAGACTTTCTCCTCGACAAGAATCCAGTCCATCGCATTGGCCCTGCGTCTTTCGGGACAGTTGTAACCATGAGCGTCCAGCGCACCACGGCTCGCATCAACGGCACCGACCAGCATTTCGCCGGGGCGCAAAAGGACTTCCTTGATCAGCTTATCGAGAAGAAGAAAGAGGCGGACTGGATAGACGATAACCAAGTCATCGGATGGCTGTGTGTGAACGTCAGTGAAAGGAGAGCTGCTGCCACATCTTCTCGAACCACTAACGGATTCTAGATGGTTGCAGGCTCCGATACTACCGCCATCGCCCTCCGCGCCATCGTATACTACGTGCTCAAGAACCCTCACGTCCATCGGAAGCTCCAGCATGAGCTGGGCGCAGCCAATCTGCCGGTGCCGGTAAGCTACACAGCCGCACAGAGCCTCCCGTATCTAGGCGCCGTCATCGAAGAAGCCATGCGCATGCATCCGGTCGTGGGTCTACCCCTCGAACGCATCGTTCCCGCTCAGGGCCTCACTCTCCCCGATGGGCGCTTCCTCGCGCCAGGCACGATCGTAGGGTTGAATGCTTGGGTTGTCCACCAGGATAAGATTGTATTCGGGCAAGACGCCGAATCCTTCAACCCGGAGAGATGGCTACAAGGACCCGACGAGACTGCAATGGAGTATCAAACTAGACGGTTACGGATGCGCGAGGCGAATTTGACGTTTGGTGCTGGAAATCGGGTTTGTTTGGGGAAGAACCTGAGTACTTTGGAGATCTATAAGTTCATCTCGACGTTGTTTTTGATATATCAAGTAAGTAATTATTTTAGATGCCGGTTTTGGTGGATGACAGCTGATTGGATGGCAGATGGATTTTGTTGATCCGGCGAAGGAGTGGCATGTCCAGAACTCTTGGTTTGTTAGGCAGTCGGGCATGAATGTTACTATCACGCGTCGAAGGTAGACGGTAGACCACAACCTGAACCTTGACTGACTGGATGTACATGTTCATCTGCGGATCTGCGATATCAAACACCACCTCCAAAGAGGTGCATGCTATGAGGTCTAAATGAGTGCATAGCCGACAGACTACACAATGCAGTGTTTCCTGATATGATATCGTAGGCTTGAAGTTAGATAGTTATGCACTATCTTTGATGGTTCTTGGCTCAGTGTCTATCTCCAACTGAAAGATGCTTTAGTGAACATACTAACCTTATCTCCTTAAAACGGTAGATACCTCTATTGACTACCATAGAGCTGGACCGGATACACTATCTGGGATGTGATCGATTTCCGATTAGTTCTCCCATAAACGGCATCCCCAGCCTTCCGGCCAACTGCACTGCCGTCTCTCCGTTGCTATCTTTTACTTCAGTGTCAATGCCGCGTTCTAGAAGCAGCGCAAGAACCTCGGAACCCTCCAAGTCACCCGGGTTTCTCACCATCACAACCAGCGAATGCAGCACGGTCGTCCCGTCTTTCTTGCGAGCATTGATGTTCGCGGCAGCGTCTAGTAAGACTCTCATCGCTGGAGCCGTGATCCACCACACGGGTCTAGAGCGTGGGCCTCGAGCGACGGGCGCGAAAAGCGGCGTGCTTCCGTCGCTTTTCTTGGCCTCGACATCTGCGCCCGCGTCGAGCAACATCTGGATCATCTCGGAATTCCACTCGTGCGCGGCCCGATGCAATACTGTTCCGCCTTCGTTATCTTGCACGTTGACGTCGGCACCGTGGCTGAGGAGCAGTTCGACTGCGTCAATGTCGCCTCGGAGGCTGGCTTTAGGGGTGGTGAAGCGATTGGCACCTGTGGGGCGATCAGGGGGATCGACTGCCTGAACGATTTTCTGGAGCAACGATTTACCATCGTGGTCGACAATGGTGAGGTCGGCGCCACGGGAGAGCAGCAACTTGATCAGTTCAAGGCGCGGGTAGCGCAATGTTCCCCAGGTGACCTCGTCTTGCACGTTTAGACAGGATGTGGCGAGGTGCAGGGCAGTTTCGCCTTGGTTATTTCTGGCGTTTATGTCGGCACCCGCGTCGAGCAGCAGCTCCACTGCGCGGGTCGCGCCACTGTCCGCAGCTTCGAGCAAAGGCGTATTTCCTGCGGTCGAAGATCTGGCCTCGATCATGAAGCCACGGCTGAGCAGAAATTTAACGGAACTAGTTACACCGGCCATAGCAGCCTTGTGCAAAGCTGTAGTGCCTTGGGTCTCCAACGTTTCGGGCTGAGCGCCTCTTTCAAGTAAAAGCTTCATCACTTCGACTCTGCCATTCATAGCAGCGTGATGTAATGCTGTATAACCCATCTTCTTATGCTTGATCTCTGCGCCTCTGCCGAGAAGAAGCCGCACCAACTCCAACCGCCCATCTGTGGCTGCCTCATCCAACGCGCTGGTTCCCCGCTCATCGGACGAGGTCCTCGCGTTCACATTTGCCCCTCTGTCAAGTAGTAGCTTAACTAGATCTGTATGCCCGTGTCGAGCCGCCAGAATCAGCGGTTTTGCCCCGTGCTCGTCGCAAGCCTCGATGTCATGTCCATTATCTAGCAATAACTTGATGATCTCCACATGCTTTCCTGTGAATTCCTCGGGGTAGAGGCCCACACAGGCAGCCAGCGGAGTGGTCGTGCCTTGGAAGACTTCAATTTCCGTTTTCGCGCCTCGAGCGACTAGAACCTCCACTATTTCTAGATATCCACCGAGGACGGCGGCGAGTAAAGCAGAGGCATCACATAATGGATAGTCGTTCTTGTTATCGATATCGGCGCCGCGGTCTATGAGCAGTTTAACAACGGAAAGTTGACCGTGCATAGATGCTCGGACAATGGCTGGAGCTCCGTGTCCGTCGATGTCATCACCGTTCGGCCAGGGCGCTCTGTAGTTGGTGTCGATGCCGGAATCGAGGAAGCTTTCTAATGCAACCAAGTCCCCCTTTTGAGCAGCTTGAAGGAATGCTTTTTGATTGTTACTTTCTGCGGCCATGTTGACCTTTGTCGGGAGTGGTTTAGCTGTGCTGAAAGGGAGTAGAGACAAGAACGGCAGAAAAGTAAGCATTCAATAAAAGCAGGAGACGGAGGGTTTCAGATGCAAAGGCTGTGGTAACAGCACATACTAGACGGCAGATCAATGCCTTCGTGTGCAGAGGAGAAGACTTGAATACTGATATAGACATTCGTTGGCTTTTTTGGTACTACTTACGAAGAGTGACACATTGTATTCCCTGCCAAATGACCGTAGATGCCTTGAGGATCAGACTAAGGTTCACTTCTGGTCACAAATAGAAAGGCTCCTCATAAACTCGAACGAAGGTGAGCTGTAGGCAGTAAAGTGTAACCAGGCAGTACTCACTGTGTTTAAGCCCATACCCATGTTCCAAATGAGTCAATAGCTGCAGCAGGTTGTAAAACCACGCGGTGCTTGATGCACTCGTCCTTAAAAGATATGTTGTGTGGTGTTCTGGGTGTTGGTGGCGTTGGGCCACAGCTTGACCTGACCGAATTTGCTTAGTCAGAGGTGCCACCTTGCCTTGAACCCCGATCCGGCCACTTTCTGAGTTTTATCTACCTCGTTCCAGCCGATCAGCATCAGCGGCACTTGTCATGTTAGGCTAACTAGAGTAGCTGTAACTAATTGCTACAATGCATCCTATTACACGGCGGCGGACTTTAGAGTCGACTCCAAGAAAGAATTTTGATTATAGGCTAGTAATGCTTTATTTAGCATCCTCCCGCTCTCCTACACTCGACAACCCGCTTCCCCCAACTTGGACCTTCCATTTTGCCTGTCCTTGTTCTCGCCTTTCTGTCCTTGCGTTGTCGATTATGTCCTGGGAGGCTACTCGGGCTTCGCGCAGGTGTATTGTCGCCAAGTCCTTTGCGCAACAAGAAAATCGAGACTGTCCTCGTTGGTTGCATCGGGGGTCGCAGACGTGACTCGGGTCACTCTTGGTAACTGATTCTCAAGAAACGTCATGCACCCATACCGTCCTTCTTCATACATTGCATCTGGACATGGGCTTATGATTGATTGTGTTGGCCCATGCCACGCAAGAATTCTACCACGAATCGGACCATTTGCGTCGCTCACAAGTCCGCTGTGCCTGCTCATATACAACTCAACGACACTGGGCTCACCACAACGACCAAAGTAGTTGTGATTGCGGGGATGTGTCCCGAATTGACAAGCCTTGAGCATTCTCCGAATGCCTTCAAACCTGACTATAGGGTCGTCTGGGCCTGTGGGTTCCTGGATGAAGATGCTTCTCCCTCCTTTCATCGAGGAAGCGAAGTAAATTTCGGCGTTTTCTGTTACGAACGCTATCATTGCGCCCGGAAGGTTGTTGGCAGGGAGCTGACGTTGCTGATAATCTGTTACCATCTCTGCATACGCTCTGCGGAGGAGGTTTGCCACACGGTTGTTCGGAAAGCCTTTGTTAAAGCCCTGTGTATTGAATCGTATGATACCAGAATAGCTGATGATCGCGTCATTGTCTTGGAAGTCTTTCGAAATGCCGATATGTATTCCAAGTACGTTGACTACCAACACAAGCAGCAAGACAAACTTCCAGAGCATCTTCGGATGGCTATCGATCGATGGAGGGTGAGGCGCTGCGTGTCCAATTGAGGGGCGTCGTTGTTGCTGCCAATAGGGCTAGGATTCGATTGTAGGGCTTCGGGCAGGTTGCTTGCTGGAAGAGGTGCGCAAAGGGCTCCCAGTCTGTCTTGAAGAAGATATTGTGTCGTATCAGGGCATGGCACAGAAAAGTAAGCAGGTAATCACAGCGAGTTTGAGGACTCAGTACAAGAAGAACGATAGTTCGTAATGCATTGGATTGGTCTACTATTGCAAATCTATTTGCTCCTTCTTAAGTACCTTCGATTTCTCCATGTGTCTCTCGTTCTCATAAGCTGTTGTACGGCGAAGCCGTCACACCATCAACAGAAGACAGGGTAAAGCAACAACAAGAAACCTCGCCTCCACCAACATCTTCATTTGGTAGCATCCGCTGTCCAACATGACCTAGCAAGCCCTCATATCAATTCTATTAATATTTATTTTTCTTCTAAATATGTTGTGTGCGGTTTCTGCCTAGCGCATGAACTGGCGAAACAGCAAAGAACAAATGTTTTTTTTCTATCTCGCTTTGACTGTGCCACCAACATTCTGTTACATGTGCCACCAACAACCAACACTCAGTTCTCAGGTTAGCTGTGGAGTCTAATCACCTGTAGATGTACAGCCATGTTTGAAGGCTTGGTTCTTACGGCACAACACTTTGGATTCCTACTATAGCCACCTGGCACAGAGGAGCCCCGTCTTCTGCTTTGATGTTTAAGGAGTATGGCACTGCTGTATATAAAAGAACCGAAGCCTGTTGGTTTGCTTGGACCTTTCAGCAACGGTCATCTTTCATGGTACTCATCCTCGCACTAGTTCATCGGATATCATGGCCGCCATCTTTACTGTCCTCCTTGCGGCATTGGCAGTGACTGCGTTGCACGTCAGGCCTGCCCTCGGCAACCCTCCGAAATACAAGTCCTCAATGGAACCTCGGCAGTCCGTCATGGGCAGAGATCCATTTGACCACTCATGGATCACAGAGTGGGCCGCTCTTGGAGACTCCTACGCCTCTGGGATCGGAGCTGGGAACCGTGTGAGCTGGCGGTGCTCTCGATACGACAGGGCATATGGCCAGTTGATCAACGACGATGAGAGCCTTGGGACAAACCCCAGCCGCCAGTTTCACTTTCTTGCTTGTTCAGGCCATACAACAAAAAACATTTTGGATGGGCAGGTAAATACGTTGTCGAATAAGCAGATGATGATCACCATGTCAGCCGGCGGCAATGATGTGGAATTTGGGAATGTCATTGATGCATGCATCTTCCAGTACGAAAGAAAGAACTGGAAATGTGACGGGCAGTTACAAACGACGAAAGATCTGATCCAGGGCGCAGATTTCGCGCGCAACCTCGACAGCCTTATTCAGGCAACGCGCAAGAAGCTTGCTTATCCAAACTCCAGGATCTTCTGGACTGCATACGCCAAGTTCTTCGATACGTCTACCAAGAATTGCGACGGTGTCACCTGGGCAACAATCTGGGCATTGGGTAGAAGGGAGTATTTGACCCAGGCCAGACGCAATCAGCTAAACGACCTGGTCAATCTCCTTAACAGCAAGATCGAAGATGCTGTAAAGCGTGCGGGTCCGCAAGTTGTATTCGTTAAATGGGAGGATAAAGTTGCGCAAATTGACGGTCGATACTGCGAGCCAGGTGTGGACGAGACATCTGGAAAGGGCGATAATCGCGATAGTCTCTCCTTTTACAATTGGTACTCTACCCTCGACGACATTGCCATGGGACACGATCTGCTCAGGACACGAGAAGACCCCAAACAACAGACGGACTCCATGGGTCCTTATCAAGCAGCCATCGCGTCTTCGATCCAGAAGACCTTGACCGAAGAGCCCCAATGGATGGGTCAGGTGCAAGCCGCCAATCCCGACGTCAAGAACAAGGATGTGGCTACTGTGGCAAGTATACTTTCCGACAAAATCGTGCGATGCTTTCACCCGCAAAGGTTTGCCCATCAAATCATCGCCGAGTCCGTCCTCGAAGCCCTAGACTTGGAACAAGCAAAGGAGCGTGGTCTGCCTGCTGCCCCAACCACAACAATAGGCTGCGCTCCTCCCACCGGTCTCCCAAGCTATCCTGGAGTCCATGGCGCTTGTTATAGAGATCAGCCCAAGGGAGACCGAGTCACATTCTCAGTGAGGAATGCAGATGCACAGATCGACACTTTCTGCCAGGGACATGAGGCAGAACATATTGGCACAGGCGACGGCATCAAAGAGACTCGGCCCAACGGCGGCTCAACGACAACTCTCGTTTTGCGAGCGTCCATGAGGACGGACAAAGAATGTCAGATCTTCAAAGACAAGATGAGTCTGGGTGTTTATGAGTGTCGAATCAACCTTCAAAGCGCAATGAATGAGTGTATGTCGCCCACCTCGTCCCACACTTCTCTTTACTTGAACGTCTGATGCTAACCGTTTTCTGCCAGGTGACACCAACACCGTTGATAAGAAGCTCGGAGGAACATACATCGCCGAGTGCGTCGAATACAGCATTGAAGGCTCCAACAAACCTTTTTTGTCAACACAACAGGCACCGGCGCCTCCTTCAACCCAGAACGCAGACCTCGGCATCCTCACATGCGGTTCAGGACACCGTCCCGAAGATCAGCAGTACTTCATGACCGTCGAGGAAGCGAACTCGGCAGTCGGCGAGTTCTGCGACCACTTGCATGACAATCCCGTCGAGTTCAAGTCGGGAGGAGTCCCGCTCCAAGCTATTCGCACCGGCCCTTCCGATCACCAGATTTCAGTCTCGGCGACGTGGAAAGATGCCAAGGACTGCCCTAGCCTGAATTTCAAGGATAAGAGTGCGGTGGATGTATGCAAGAAGCGGTTGGGCAATCCAATCAATCTATGTAAGTACTTCGAATACACAACCCTGTCCGAAAAATTGGGATATGATACTGATTGAGCGTGCAAAAAGGTGACACCGCAAAGAACAACAACAATTACTGGAAGCAAGGCGGCACGTTCTTCCGGGATTGCATTGTTTGGAGTATTACGAGGGCACCTGCTTGATGCGGCGTTGCAACTCCATTACGTCCAAGACACTAGACTTTAGTGATCTGGTTTGGCTACATGTGTTCTCACTTCCAGCTTACGAGGAAATATTTCTTGCTATGTTGCGCCAGCATCGTTTGAATTTCATCCATTACCGCAGCGACGTGAGAACACCGGTGACTCGGATCAACAATCTCCCGATCAATACACCTGCGAGGATGCGAAAATAAGCTGAAGCGTTCTCAACACTCTGCGAGACTGCTTTGTGCAGTCACGGCTGCCCATTCCGCGGTCCTTCGACCCTAAATCTTGCTCGAGCCACTAGAGACAATACCAGCGTTAGTTTCACACAAGCAACAGACTTCCACTTTGAGCAGGTAGAGAACTTACACCCTAACTCTTTGTTATCGTAGTCGAAAACGCTATAGAAGGCCCTCAGGAATGCCGAGCCCAGCACAATGATGTCGATATGCCCTTGCTGCGTGTCCCACTGCTGGAAGGCGGACAGGCATCGGAACCCATAATCTCCCATCATCATCTCCAGCGTGTAGTCATACGGCGTAAGAGTGAAGTTATGACCACCCAGATCAAATGTCACGTCTGGTAGCTCGGCACGACGCTCGCAGTCGATGGATTCGGTGAACCAAGGGATACGATCGGGTTTTATCACAGCTTTCAGCTGTTCGTACGTCTCCTGAGGTAAGTCTATGAACGGGTAAGAGGAGTCAATACGAGCAGTGAACCCGTCGAGGGAGCTGCTCTCTTCCTTGCTATCGCCCCAGGCAAGACTGTGCGCCTCTACTTGCCAAGTCCCGTTGAGCAAGGGCGGGCCGGTGACGTCGGGATCGGTGGATCCGTAGTCGGGATCCCTCACGTTAGTGAGCGGGATGCGTACGATTTCGCCTTCGTAGAACTCCTCATTGACGCCGCCGAACATGATTTCTCCGGGGAGACTGCGATCTCCTCCGACGGTTGCGCCGAGTGCGAGAGAGATGACGTTCGAGTCTAGGAGGCCTTGAGATACCATCATCGTCAAAGGGTTCTGGACCTTCATAAGCGAGGCGTCGTTCGCCGGTGCCAGGCCGAGGACGGCGTCGAAGTCGTATGTGCCGAGGACAATAGGCTCGTGCTCGATGTGGAGGATCTCGCAGAAGGACTGATTCTTGATCTCCAGCCCTGCCACGTACAGCGTGTCTTTGGACATGGATCCGTCCGCCCTGAGACCGAAGTATCGGAATCTTGACTTCGTGCCGTTCGCTTCGTAGGTCGATGACCATGACGAGTTGTATCTGTAATGGCCGCGGCAGGCGTCACTTTGGCATTCGGATGAAGGCACGAAGAGGTCGGACCAAGTGGTGTCGATGATGCTGCGGAAGATCTGGGGCGGATTCCCGAGGCTGATTCCGATGAAGTATAGTAGATTGACGTAGTTCTTTGAAGAGAAACATATAGTCAATACACTGGTTCTTGAACACCAGATCTTGAAGATTTCATTACTTGCCACGATAGGGTTAGCACGATGAGCCCGAGAAGCCCCAGCTCTCATCGGTCTCTGTATGCTTTTGATTTTGAACTCATCTCGGTCTACGTCTGCAACAAAAGAGGTCACTCCATAGACGGGCGCTCGAAATGAAGCGGTCCGAGTGCCCACTGCGAAACAGGCCACTGCAGCGAGTATGACCGCAAGCATATCGGACTGAGAGAGGAAGACGTAACGTGCTCGATATCTATGACAGGTAAAGAGTCTGAGAAATTTTAAAATGAATTGTGCAAACCGGACACCTTCAAAGTTGAAAGGCAACATTCCCCTACGCGCCCTGACACCGGGTTGGGCTGCGGAACAGCGGCGCAGCACTTATCTTGGTGAGGGACCTCCTGCGAGAGGTTGAGCTCTGATAGGGACTAAGAGAAATGAAACATCTGCCATCAGAACCTCGAGAAGTGCTTCTAGGGCAAAAAGCTCAGTGAAACAATTGTTGGTCTGGATGAGAGGTAGATAATAGTGTGAAGAGCTGCGGCAGGATTGCTATTTAGAGGCCAAGACAGACCACTATCAATTGACAAACATGGGGCAGAGGGACATTTATACAGTAATTGTGCGTATTAGATTTGAAAGATGCGCAGTTGGCACTAGCAATTCTAGCACTTCTCATATAAGAGGAAGATACTCATA
>JAABUP010001945.1_pt1 | contig 41862 bp, 68 predicted proteins | sample 5559201 | NCBI WGS metagenome assembly JAABUP01 (sample SAMN10711887, study PRJNA513373) | rock metagenome | isolation source: Antarctica rocks | place: Antarctica
TGACAGCATCTCCATCTCTTCCGATCGCTCTACTCTTCCTCCCTGAGATACCTATAGCTTCCGAAGACCCTCAGAACTATCTTAATGACCAGAATGCAACGAACAATACCCCCTAACCCCCTAACCCGTCCCTGCTCATGGTGACGATAAGGCGTCTCGAACGGATTAGGCGACAAGACGACGGGGATGAGCCCACCGAGGAATGATCGGAATTGCGGCGTTATGGTAGCTGGCGCGAGTCATGGTCGGTGTGGCAGATCTTTGTAGACTTATGTGAACACTGCAGCACCGAATACTGTAGCACGGGCAGGCGTCAAGTGATTAGGGGGATGAGGGTGAGAAGGGAGATGGGGTCGAGGACAGAGCCTTCCCATAGCGTGCTGACGATCTGAGGAGAGAGATGAGTTCCATAAAGAGGTAGCCAGAGTATGGCGGGGAGTACGGGGAAAGGAACCAGCATGCGTGGATGAGGAGGGCAAGCGAGCGGGATCGAGCGGGGACAAGACAGGCGATCGCATTTGAGTGAGGCCGAGGAAGAAGTCTCAGAGTAATGTAAAGTAAGGTATGGTGAGGAGGAGGTTTGGCGTCGATAAACGGGACAACTCGGCGAGAGGCGCCAGAGCGTTGGAAGTGACAGGGCACGAAGTAGATGCGGATCCTCAGGCATCAGCTCCCGACCATGGGCAAGAGTACGAAGAGGATGTGGTCACTCCGCCGCGGGGAGAGACTCACATATGTCATGGATTCGTAGTCCTCACCTCCTTCTTCGCCCGGCTGTTGAACATTGCCTCTCCTTACCGCCGAAGCCTCCGCTTCAACAGTCTCGCCAGCCTCCTTCTCTTTCTCCGCACCTCTCGCCTCCATGACAACCACCTTCCACATGCCACCTCCCATCTGTCTGCAGCCCGTATACCCTCCTCATCGCGTCGGTCGGGGGCTGAACTCGTTCGGCGATGTCTGCCGTGCGAGGTTGGCAAGGTGGAAGGGGATACGGAGGGAGATGTAGTTGGCAATGGTGTTTTGGATCCGTACTTGTCCCGCACTGCCGTTCGGCCCTTTGAGCTCGATGTTGACGTAATCATAGTAATGTTTGGAAGTAAGGGCTGTGATCCAAGACGACGAGGACGAGTCAGCTGTCCAAGTTCCCAGATGCTACCGCGATAAGGGGGACATACCGTTGTTGAGACCGTACCAGACGAAAACATTCTTCGATCTCAGTGTCATTGTGTAAGAATTAATAGTATAAGGGAGGGCAGGCGATTCAGAGCTAAGGGCGATGCGGATGTGCTCGCGACAAAAACTGACGATTCCGTCTGGTCTGACGATGCGAGGCTTGGCGGTTGGGGCCTGGGTGGAGTGATTAGAGGACATCGTTGGCCATGTCGCAGTCGGCACTAACAAGGAAAGCGTGTGATTGGACCGAAAGGGACAAGGTCGCAGAGAGGGAAATAGGGTATCGCGAGGATAATGAGCCGTGAGAGGTTCGGAGGCCAAGATGAGACGGCGACGTGGGTTACGAAGATCATCCGCGGATACAGGAAGTACGAGCATATCCAGCAGCAGACACGCAGGCGGATGGACGAGTCGAGCGAGAAGGAATCAAACTCCGTCTGCGCATAGAGGGGAGCTCGAAGCTTACTACGCTATGATCGTCCTCGTTGATTCAAGCACTCCCCTCAGCAGGCTCACGACGGGATCAGTCCAGTCAGCTTCCACGTCCAGTGCCTTATCCGCTCGATTGAATTCACGAATGGCGCTGTGGAGACATCGGAATAGAGGGGAGGCTCCGTCGGGCTGAGGACCATCAACAGGCATCAGCCGTTTGAGATGGAGCCCGCACTACACACCGGTACGTCGTTCTCCAGCGCATCCTCCCAGCCCACCATATTCTGCGCTTCTTGCGGAGAAGAGGGATGGCGGCAGGGAGTGACTTGTCGGCAGATAGCGGGATATAGGGATGCCCGCTGGCATAAGCGCCTGAGGGATGATCTCGCCAATCGAGGCGTCACAGTCGACACCGTGCTTTCGGATGTGAGAGTCAATATTGGAGGAAGGAATGCCCTCATAGCAGTTGGTGCAGATGACGACAAGATAACCGGGATGAAAGGCAAGACCGACAGATTGAAGGAAAGGTGGACAGCTGAGTGGGACGTCCCAGTGGACAAGATTGGCTCCTGTGAAGGGACGATGAGCATCACCAGGGGACAGAGAGTATGGCCAACTGCTCACCGGGAATAGATAGCACCTTGGAACCTGGATAGAGAGGTTCAGCATGAGACGGGGTGATGGCTGCCGTGTTGACAGGAGGAGCGCTCGCTTTGAGCTGGTTAAAGCTGTTGCCTGGGAAGCGGACCCAGGTTCATGACCGGTATGATGGCTGAGGACTGGATGAGCTATGTCAAAAGATGATAAGCTGGGAGCAATGATCACACGGTGAGTTCGCTGTATCAAAGAAACGAGGTCCGTCACGTGCCATTTCCAGCGTATCAATCTCAGCTCACGCTGGCCATCCTAAGTGACGTGGAAAAGCGACAGAATCAACGACCCTGAAAGACCGAAGAAATCGGGAAGCAGTAACCGATCGGGTTTCGCCGACTGTCTCTCAAGGAGAGCAGGTCAGCTGCCGCCGGAGTAGTCCAGCTCGTAAATTCAACGCTCCGCTCTGTCCGTCCGCCCGCCTGAGTTGCCTCTGACGGCCGGTCGTTGATGTCACCATGTGATCACCCCTCGCGCCGACACGGCCCGGCTTAAGACGATGCGGGTGACTCTCGCTTATAAAAGCCTACCCTTGTTTTGACCCGGGAGGGCTTCCCACGTATCCGAGCAAGTCTTTGCGACGATGCGAAACATACTCCTCGCTGCACTAGCCCTGGCGACGTTCACCTGTGCACAGCTTCACCCAACTCGAAGATGGTGGACGTCCAATCACTGGGTGAATATATGGACGATGGCACCGGCTTCCGAGAACAACAACGGTCTCCCGGGTCTACCATACAACGTTTCCGAAACAGGCTTCCTTAACGGAACGACCATCCGTCAGACTTTCCACGTCAGCCTGGGGGCATCCACGATACGTCTCCGGATATCGAATGAGTTCAGTATTTTCCCCCTTCCCATCACCTCGATGACGGTAGCCTTACCCAAAGCCAATTCTTCCGGCATAACGACGGGTCAACCGACGATCGTCACTAGCTCTCTGGAGACAGTCACTTTTTCGGGCGGAAACACATCGTTTGAGGCGCCCCCGAATGCCCTGATCGTTTCGGATCCTATCAACTTCACCATCCCCGCCGGCTCCGACATCTCAGTCTCCCTTTACTTGGCCGATGGACAGATGGGTGCGAACCTCACCACGCACGGGGACAGCCAGACCACGTCATGGTTCACTCATACGGGCGATCAGACCCGCGCACAGAACTTCTCGGACAAGTCCACGGTCTCGCAAAGGCAGTGGCTGTACGTGGAAGCCATCGAGGGTTGGCTTGACTCGGGGTCTCGTTCGCTCATCTGTCTGGGAGACAGTATCACCGATGGGTATCAGACCACGATCGACGGCAATGATCGGTGGGCCGATGATCTGTTCCGCCGGTTGCAGAACAATCCAGGAACGAAGGATCTCGCCGTCCTGAACAAGGGGATCTCAGCCGGCACGGTCCTCAACGATCGGGCGGGCTTGGGAGCCGTCGCGCGGATCGAGACCGACGTGATTGCTCAACCGGGAACGGCTTACGTCCTCCTCCTCTATGGAGTGAACGATATCGGCACTGCTGACAACACGACGGAGGCTCAGAACGCCATCGGCACCGCGCTCATCAAGGGGTACGAGCAAATCATCCGAAAGATCCACACGTTCAATATTCCGGTCATCGGCGCCACTCTCACGCCATTCATCAATCCGGCCGGCCCCCCGGACCCGATTCGCGAACAGACCCGACTGCGGCTCAACGATTTTATCCTTCACAGCGGGCAGTTCGATGCGACTGTCGATTTCGCCGCTGCGATTGCCAACAAGACGGTGCCGAGTCAGCAGCAATTGCGCTTGGCCTCGGACTTTTTGCACCCGAATCAACTGGGCTATCAGGCCATGGCCGATTCGATCGATCTCGGAATCTTCTCGAGACTGCAGGGAGGTGTGAGCGGTTATCAATGAGGCTTAATTCTGGCTCGACGGGGATGTAATGGTACACTGCAGTAAACAGCTCGCCTCTATCCTCCGTCTTTCCCTTCCATGTATCAAACGCTGTCCGTCGGGTGAATCACTCTGGCTAGCTCTGGTTTTGGAGAGTTGTCGACTAACAGCTCTCTTGTCCTCATCACCCTAGCTTCTTCCGATGGGTTCGTGACACGAGAGCCTCGCCCATACTGAGCCGAGACAGCCTCGCCTGCAGGTGGGACTCGAGCGTACCCTCACCACTCGCCACATTTCTGGCTCACGCATGCATATCCAGCGATTCTTTCGCATTCTTCCACGCATCGAAAGCGACAAAGTCCATGGCCGCTGTCCATATCGGGGCGGTAAGCGCTACGTGCCAGCCGCATTCTGAAGCGTCGTCTTGCGGCCTGCTTTCAGGTCTAGAGACGGTGGAGAGCTCGATTTCAGTAGATCAGACAATCTGTATCACCGTTGCAAGCCCCCATCCGTTGTTGAATCTCGAAAGAACCGTCCGCATCTTACATGAAGCAGCAAAAATAGCATAGCATTCGTCGCTGTTTGACAAATCCCGTTTGGTCACGTGACACCCCGGGCGGCCATCGCCTGCTTATCCAAGCATATCGAGTTGTGAATCCTGCTAGGAATCGAGATTCGAATCCTTGTCCCCGCGCCAACATGAGCTTCCTGCGACTGTTGTCTCACGCCCGCCGAGATCCCACCCGGTGGACCTCCGCACCTACCACCCATCCGATCCTCACTCTCAATGTCCCAGGCTATGGCGCATTTCTCATGCGTCCACCTCCCGAGTTCGACTACCATGAAGGCCGAGTCGAACCGCGCTCGGACAGAGTGATCAACGGTGATCTTCAAGTGATGATAGCTCCTGGAACAGGGAGGAAGAGATGTCAATCCATCCGGGTGGGCATCCGGACTCGGTCCAAGCTCGATCTCGGACCTGGGAGGATGGGTGAGGAGGATGTGATCTTTGAACGGAAGGTGGAGATCAGAGGTGGGACCGTGGATGGTCTCTGGCTTGAGGAGGGTTTGCAGAGGTGTGTATCGGATTATCTGAAGAGCTGAACTGGCAGGTTCGAGTTCATGCTGATCCTCCCGACAATACTCGCTCCGCATGATTGGCATCACAACGGACGGATCAGTCATGATCTTCACGCGGAGATTGAAGGTCGACCTGAAAGTAGCGGGTTCTTCGGTGGATCGTCCAAATCCTCTCGATCCAGTTCGCCTTCCCCTCGCGACTCACGACTCAAGTCCGCTCCACTCTCCATCACACGTCAGGAAACGTTCCTCCCCAAAGCACCCCCATACACCGAGTGCGACGAAGATCAATCGCACGACGATTGGTTGAAAGGCACCGTCAAAGCGAGACGGACGGTCTTGACCATCTATAACCCGAATCCTTCAGGCGGAGTGAACAGTGTCAATGACAGGGTAGCCGATGACGTACCGAGTCTGGGAATGTATGAGGTTGACTTCATTTCGGATGTGGTGAGTAGTGTGCGGTAGCCCATCGACATTCCACGAGCGCTGAAACGGTGACCTCAGTTTACCGTTGGCGCGCTCCTCTATGTCCGGTTGAGACTTCTCTCTCTCACCGCGAGGACCACAATCTTCCAGATCCGGATTCTGCTCTCTCAGAATCACTCGATAGCATCCCCGCGTGATGGCGCGACAGCTTCGACCGAACCGTTCACGAAATTATTCCCGATCGTCGAACGAGGCGAGCGACCTGGCGCTCACCCTGGCGTATCATTCACGGCACTTTGGAGGGGTACAGAAGCTGGCGGAAAGGATGATGGGAAGTACACGTTCGATGAGAGGGGGAGAATACCGAGCGACGATTGCGCGAGACCGTCAACTCTTCCTGGCTAGGTCACGTCGGTGGTGCCCTGCTGACCTGTAGCATCATCACCCCGATTGAGGTTTATCACGCTTTCAATGTCGAGGTCTACTTTTCAGTCTTTGGCGAGAACGAGTACGGGGAGGGAATCAACGGTCCTGGGGGTTTACGAGTCATGCGACTCCAAAGACCTGTTGTCTTGCCCTCGGTCAGTCGTCGAATTAGCCATCACAGTCTCTACAACATTGATCCGCGAATCCAGTGCGCAGTCATCCCCCGAGTGCTCTACCTACCCTCCTGTAAGTCCCTCGAACCACAAACACGATTACCTCTCATACCCATCAGATCAGGACGAGGCCTCCAAGACACTCGACGACCACCTCGACACGACATGCTTCGAATGCCGCCGTTCCACCCCGCCATGCGAGCGTCATCGACTGGACGAGAGAGAGGGATGGACGATGATCCCGGGGAGAGGATGGTCTCGACCTAGCGGTAAGCCCCTGCCCTTCGGTACGCCGCGCTGGCAGGCCTGTGCTTGTGGTGTTGGGATGGATCAGATGGAGGAGAGGATGAGGCGGTCGGAGATGGAGGAGCAGGATCAGAGGGGGAGGGTGGAGGAAAAGGAGAGAGCTGAGGGACGGTATTCGATTTATGCATCGTGAAGGGATGGTATTTTCATGCATGGTTATGGCCATTTGATGTCAACCAACCCCGACCCTTCCGTATCCTTCCCACGCGCCCAAAGTCCACTCTCACCAGCCTTCGCAAGCGATTCCACCTCAACGACCTGTACACGTCCTCTGATTTCCTCCTCCACCCGATGCGCGACATCCGTCGACCGAGCCATCTGTACGGGACAAGTCGTTCGTTGAGCACCTCGCCCAACCAGGAGAGAGACGGCGAAGAAAATGGATTAATGAGGGACGCAGTGGATTCCGAATCGGGCTACGACACCCGACCAACCAATGGGTCAACTCCCCATGGCACGCAGGATCCAATAGACGGAGAAAGATTACATAATCGTTGCGAACTCGGTCATCGGCAGTAGTAGTAGTTGAGCCGTTCCTTTTGTTTTCCAGCCGCGATTACTTTCGCTTTTAAACTGGGATGGCCAGCGAAGCACGTCACGGGAGCAATACCTGTTCTGTACCTGTTTCAAAAGGTTCGACCTTGACCTTTGCTCAGGATTGGGGGTGGGGCCGGAAGAGAAGGACATAGCGACTCGGCGCTTCGTTATGTCGTCTCCCGAGGAATCAAGCGCGGACCAAACACTCGCCGAATACGGTGCTGGCGTGTTGAAGCGTTATGAGGCTTGCGTGTCCTGTAGGAGGAAAAAGATAGCAAGTGTCGTACGCGAATGCTGGAATGTGATTGGGCTGATCGTCAATCAGAGGTGTGATGCGGTATGTATGTAGGACGCAAGCCAATCGAAAGCTCGACTGAGATCTTTTCAGCTACGTCCCACCTGTACGCCGTGCTCACAACCACGCCGCAACCTCAAGCGATATTCCTCCTTCACTTTCACCTGCATCTACGACGACGAGCAGCCCCAGCGACCTGCCACTCGAGCGAACACTGTTGCATCTTCCGGCGAGCAGATTTCGAGGCAGAGAAAAAGGGAACGCGTCTTCCTCTTCCGAAGCGAGAAGAGGTTGCGTAGAACCGCTCCTCTCGAGGATGAGGAAAGGAGCTGTTTGATGGCCAGGATCGGTATGTGCGACGATAATTGCTCATTGGCGGTAAGCTGACAAGATGTAGAGCAACTGGAAGACGCTCTTGACAAGGCTTTGAAAAATGTTTCGTCCCGAGAATTGCCCGCTTGCGCTTCAGCCATCGCCTCCACCACCCCCTACGATTCCGAGCAGATCGGCGAAAAAGAGCGAAACCTTCCAAACGGTGATATCGGGTGGTCTCACCTCGTCAATTCCACGATCCCCGATGAGTTCGACATTGTCTCCCTCGTGCCGCACGGAACTGGCCGGCCGTCACTCGCCGAGATGTCATTCGACAGCTTTCGCATCCCGGTGTACGAAGGTTCCTCACGACTTGGCACGGCGGAGGACCTTGATCTGAATATCCTTGATCTGAATATGACACCTTATCCCCGGGTCATACATCAGCCCCGCTACCCTACTGCTGTGCTTCTCTCGCCAGGGAGTCTTCCGGATCCATCCGTCGTAGCCAAACTGTCAGTTTGTCAATCCGTCTTAAGTCTGATCTGATGATCGATAGAGTAATGACATTCTTCGATCGGGTTGACAACATCCCTCGTATACTTCACCAGCAGAGGTTCAGCTCACGGTTGTCGTTACCTCCCTGTCATCCCGATTTTCCCCACCCTGCCCTTCTGCACGCTATCTGCGGCTGTGCTGCACGCTGGGCGGACGGCAATGATTATCGGGAAAGCTTCATCACGGATCAAGTCACTCTCTGCAAGAAAGCAATCTTCGACGCTCTCGAAGACCCGACGTCACTGCTCGATACAGTTCGGGCCCTGGTCATACTCACTCGACTTCTCCTTGATGAGGCGCGGATGATGGATTGCTGGACCTACGGTGGATTCGTTTCCCAGATGATCCTCCCGCTTCGATGGCACCTCCGCGCTGCTCAACCTACATCCGACTGGGATACGATACCTTCCCCTCTCGTCGACCAGCTCGATCGAAGTGAGGGACACATGATCTTCTGGATGGCGTTCTTGCAAGAAACCATCGCAAGCTTGGGATCCGGACTGGGTGGAAGTTTCGCGCTCGATGAGATCACTGCACCGCTTCCCGCTTCAGCATGCCATCTGGACTTCGGGTCCCATCAGTCACCACCCAACCCGCAACACATCGACTCACCGGACCTTTGGAGCAATCATCCGGTGAACGATCCATTTGTCATGGTCATCAAAGCCGCTATACTCCTGAATAGGGCAAACAAGTATGCACGGTTATGGAAGGCTCGGCAGTACGACGGCAGCAGGGATGATTTCGTCGGCGCTCACAGCGCCGAATTTCGGTCTCTGACCGATGCGATTGGATGTTTCCAGTGAGTTCAGCTAGTCCAGACAACCCGGTCAGAAGCACTAATGACACCAGATTGACATTCCCATCTGATCTGCGAGACCCGATAAGGTATGACGAGCATGGCCAGTTGGACTTGGATTTGATGGTACGTCGGGGTAAACCTTTTGTCGTCCGGGATAGGTAGTGATGCCACGCCAGAGCGCACATCTTCTACCTCATGTCGCAGTGATATGCCTCTACGCGCCGTTTGCCGTTCTCGCAGAGCCCGACGATCGCGGGACTGTTCGGATCAGTACAGCCTGCAGCGCTGTTATGGAGACCGTGAGACGATTGGACGCAATCGGAACAAGGACTCCAACTCATGTTGTACATCCAGCCAGTACCATGTGAGTGGCTGTAGCAATCGCACCAGAGCTGACGGAGTTGCAGATGTCTTGTTACCGTAGCGAAAACCTCTGCCTCGATGCTTCGACACGCCCCCGATCTCGGTGATCGCTTGTCATACACAGAGGACATCAGTGCGATCAGGTATCTCACCCAAGCGCGATTCGCGAGCCTGGCTGACGATAAAATAGCAGAGTGATGAGCTTCCACGCTCGGAATAAGTTCGGTCGCAAGCAGCGCAAAATCGTGCTGGACGCGCTTGATCAGTCGTTGCGATCCAGTAGTGATATGCAGAGTTGCTGAAAGTACGCGGGATCCAAACCCGGCACCGACTGGTATTGTTTTGTTTTCCTCGCCTTGATCGTCTAACAATGTTGTCGGATTGCAGCGGTGTGTGACGGGCAGGGCATGCTCATCTTTGGGAATTGGTGCCCTTGATATAGGAGTTGTACGCAAGGGCGAGGAGTTGACTGCCCTAATGAGTTGAGGATGCTATACTCATCGCGAGTCTTGGCGTGTTGTCTTCGGGCATTGACTGATCGGTCTTGCGAAATCGGGCTCCCTCACCCAGAGTTCGGGACGGAAAATCTTCTTGGCATAACAGCACAAAACGATGTCACCGTACTCTTCCCAAAGTCAACGTCGCAGCTCGGCCTGGCCATTCCCCAGCGGGAGGGCTTTCTGAAATCGGGCTTGAGCTGAAGCCGGGCTTCGGGCATTATCTGACCGAGTGGGTCTCGCGAAGTCGGGGCTTTCCTCGCCGTCCGAATTCGGCGGGAAATCTTCCTAGCACAAACAGTATGAACGATGCCGAGGGCGATATCATATACAAAGGGAGACTACGCAGGCCCATGTCATCCCACCATCGTTTCCAAGCTTCACGAGCTTTCTCTTCACTCGTCGTGCCAAGATGGTGTTCTTCACTCGTTTGATGGCCAGCCAGATGCGCACCCTACCGCCCTTGCCGGAGTGTGATCTACACGGCCGGACCTTGATCATCACCGGCGCCAATTGCGGTGAGTAATTTGGAAACGAGACCAGCTGACCATACGGGATGAACCAGGTATTGGCTTGGAGATCGCCCATCATCTAGCTGGCAAAGCTCCCTCCTTGATCATCCTTGCCGTACGCTCCGCCCAGAAGGGCAACATCGCTCGGCTTGAGGTACTCTCTCGTCTTCCCAAGGTTCACCAGACGACCGTCGAGGTCTGGCCTGTTGATCTTGCGGATTTTTCGAGCGTGATTGCCTTCGGAGAGAGGTGCAAGAGCTTGGATCGGATCGATGGAGTCGCGATGAATGCTGGCATCCTTGGGGGTGGCACGCGCGAGATGACCAAGGACGGCCACGAGATTGTGTGAATAAAGATTGGCTCTCTGCAAAGATTCCTCAATGCTGAATCATTCCCCAGAACTCAAGTCAATGATCTCTCCCAGATCTTCTTGTCGCTCCTCTTGACGCCGATGCTCCTCAGCACGGGACAGTCGGAGATCCCAGGTCGACCACACTTCGCTCCTCGTATCATTTTCACCGGAAGCCTCGTCGCGGAAGTGTCGCCGACCAAGTCGTTCGATGTCGCGAACCCACTCGCGGGTCTGGACGGTGAAAAACGGTACAGAGCCGCAGATCGATACAACGAGAGCAAAGTACGCCCAGCTTCCTTCCTGATGGACTCACCTAAAGACGTTTCGTTTCGCAGCTGGTTCTCCACGCTCTGTCCCGTCATTTCACCTCCCTCCAACCCAACCTCGTCATCACCGATGTCGCCCCCGGCTTCGTGTGGACACCCTTGTATCGGGAAGCCCCAGGTCTGGTAGTCTTCCTAGCTCGTCGCATCGGTCGGTCCGCAGAAGCAGGCGCGAGGAATTGTTCGATGGCGATGTTGACGCTGACCCAGTCTGAAGACGTGAGCCATGTTGCTTTTCTTACAACGATTGACGACGATGCCCAAGTTCATCCACGATTGCAAGCCGGCCAAGATTCATGCTCCATGGCTGGATACTTCGGATGGTAAAGCCTTCAGTGCCAATCTCTGGAGAGACTGTTGTCGGGAATTCGAACGCCTTCACCCGGGTCTTCTGGCAGCAGCCGGTGTTGAGCAGTGACCATGTACCATGTAACAAGCCTTATGATGTCTCACGTATTATGCGCACGGGATATCGCAGTCTTCCATCAAGCCGAGTCTCCCACGGACGCCGGATCACCGAGGGCCCGAGCTATGGGAAGCTTTCCTGATAGACGTTCCCTACTGATCCTGACCGACCGGTCCAGATGAAGGACAAAGTACTGCGATATAGCCAGGCGGTTGAGCTGCATATCCCGCCTTTGATTGGACCCTGCCTCGGTGCGCTTCAGTGTGGTCAGCATCCACCAATGAACCTTTGATACAATGGCTGAAAGCGGCCTCCCTCAGAGGCGAGTTATCGTCGCGCACAAATCTGACGGCCCGTCCCATCGTTGTCGAAGCCGCTTTTCGATGAATGTCATGCCGACCGGAACTAACGTCGGTCAAGCATTCGTTCTACTTTTCTCCCAACGACCTTGATTCGATCGCGATGTTTGATCAGAGGGACGTGACGATCGATGATCCAACCCGGTGGAGCAGTGGTTCTCTATCTTGGTCAGTCGAGTCGTCATGTCCATGCTAAACGGCCGGAATGATCGAGGGACAGATTTACCACCGGGGGATCTCCTCGTCCAGCTGAGGAGCGTACATCGGTTCGATAACGTTGGGGAGGGATGGACTAGTGAGTCATGGGGGTTGGGCTCAACCCGAAGGAGGTTTTGGTGGATGGCAAGACCTTGGCCGAAGTCCATAGGGTACCCGAGATGGCGTGATGGATTCGACACGGGTGAGTACTGCGCTTTCAAAGCTGAGGATGGATAAAATGATAGGTGTTGTGCAGACAAAGAACGCGATCTGGCACCGCGTACCACTTCGCCCGTATTGTTACGAGGCTGGCCGGTTCTGGATTTCACCGAGCTCGAGGCTTAGTGGATGTCAACAAGGAGTGATGCTCTCTATGCATTTGTGTTGATGCTGCAGCAGATGCCAATACAACCCTTATCCGTTCCATCATTATAGTTGAGCCTCGACGAGCTCAAAGTATCGCCCCTTGAGAGCAAGGAGATCTCGATGCGACCCAGTCTCCACAATGGCGCCCTTCTCCATTACATGGATGACATCGGCATTCCGGATGGTAGACAATCGGTGAGCGACGGTGATTGTTGTTCTGGCCAAAATAGTATCAATTCAGTCACCATTTCACAGAGCTCGAGCTGAACTTACCTTCCCCGGGATGCGTTGTCCAAAGCCTGCTGAACGTGTCTTTCGCTCTCACCGTCCAGTGCACTGGTGGCCTCTAAGTGAGGTCAGTGACCTTTCTTGAGGATTTGGTAGCCAGACTCACCATCGAGAAGCAAGATGCGCGGTTTGCGGACTAAGGCTCGAGCGATGCAGAGTCGCTGCGACCTCATCAACACTGGCTCCCTTCGAGAATCTTTCGTCGAGCTCACCTGTCTCTGGCCACCGCTGAGCTGTCCGCCCTTCATGCCGAGATCGGTATCGAAGCCATGAGGCAGAGAGCGGATGAAGGATAGGATGCTGTTGGTGTATCCGTCAGATAAACACATCAGACGATAGGCAGAGTCGTACCAGGCTTGCTCACACGCCCATTCTAGGTCGTCTTGCGTAACGCTGTCGGGATCCTGCGCTCCGGACTGCGAGGGGTTCAGCCAACTTCCCCGAGCCATATAGCAACGCAACTCACCAGCAAGTTCCAACGGACAGTCTCTTCGAATAAGACCGCCTCTTGGCTGACGTAACCCATCTGACCGCGAAGCTGCTTGTTGCCGATACTGCGGATGTCCACTCCGTCGAGGAGGACTCTGCCAGATGTTGTGTCGTAGAAGCGCTGTAGAACAGCCAGGATACCTGCAGACTGTCAGACGCAGATCACCAACCTGCGCTACGCCGGACTGACTGCTCTTGCCAGCACCGCTAGTACCGCAGAACGCATAGGATGCTCCGGCTTCCAAGCGTATACTAAGCGAGTTCAGAGCGAGGACGTCTGGTCGGGATGGATAGCGGAGCTGTACGTCCTTGCTACTCCGATCGTCAGTAATGGCTTTGTGACCCCAGTGCAATTGTTCTCTGGACGTACAATTCAATACCCTTCGATTTCTCCATGACCGGTGAATCGACCAAGTCATCCGCGGCTTCGGAGCTGATCGCAGGTTTGCGATCAATCCAGCCCTAAGAATTCATCAGAACATGGGACTGGTCATCGATCCGCCTACCTGAATCGTCTCCAAGGAGACCACCATCCTCGTATAATCACCGGTATACGTAAGGACCTTGACTGATATGTACACGGCGATGGTGGCTCCTTCGATCACCGTAAACAGGTTCGCCAGTTCCTAGAGAGAAACTATTGAGCCTTTGCACCGTCGAAACTGCGGAGACCTACCACTTTGCCTTCCGCCACCTCCTTGGCGCCCCAGTAGAACATCAGGGCTCCGAACAGCAAGACCATCCCTTGACTTCCGGCCAGAGAGAAACTCGAGAACACAAGCCATCGACGGGTGATGCGTCTCGAGCTAGAGAGCACCTTGAACCGGCGAAGAGTCTCCTCCTCCCGAGTGAGAGCAGCCAGTAAAGGAATCGAATTGGCGGCCTCGCCGACGAAATCCGCCCGGCATTCGTTGTCGGCGACCATGTCCGATTCGAAGCGTTTCTGGCATTCAAAGGTAGCGAGACCGAGGGTCATGGTGACTGCAAGTGAGGGTACGACCATGACAGCGAGACGCCAGCTGAGCACAAAGGAAAGAATGAGCGCCGCAAGGAGGTTCGAGCCACTGCTGATGAACTGCGCGAGGATGAGACCGACAAAATTGCCAACGTTTGAGGGATGAGTGGTCGCTGCGGCCGTGAGGCTTCCTGTTTCAGATGCTGGGCCTTCGAAGAACGAGATTTCTTGCTTGATCAAGGCTCTAACCGTTTCTCGCCGCAGATCGCAAACGATACTCTCGCCACTGAACTCAAGCAAGTAGGTGTGAACCACAATGACGAAGAAAGTACCAATCGCCAATACCAAGAACCAAAGAGCCCATCGATTGACGGTCGCGAGCATCGTCGGGATATCGGGGATACTGAGACTGAATATGGCTCGGCCGTGCAGCCAGGAGGCCACGATGAAAGCGCCCCCTGCGATGAGGCCGAGAACCACGGCGAAGGAAAGGATGATCTCGACGTTGCCGAATGCCTCACTGGTGTTTCTCATAGAAGGAGGCAATCGATCATGCTCTTCACTCATGAGCGGTGGTACGAGCTCTGGGGGTCCAGTAGCAGAATGATCGAGCTTTGTGAGATCATGGGCGTGTATGATGGACGGCGGTGCGAGCTCTGGGGGCTGAGTGGTGGAGTCATCGAGCATTGTTTGGCTACTTTGCGCAGTAGGCATAGTGGGTGAGGGCTTCTCGTCGATTTGGATGGGCTTGTCACTGTCCACTCCATCCTGCGGCGCCGCGAGCGCCATCGATCTGAAGGTCTGATCGATACAGGCGGGATCCAGCAGCTCGTCGTAGGTGCCTGAGTGAACAGCACGACCAGCGACCATAACGACGATCTTATCCGCTGAGACGATGGTAGACAAGCGATGAGCAATGACGATCAAAGTCATGCCGCGTTCTCGTTGCTCGCGTAGGAGTGTCTCCTGAATCTGGAGCTCGGCGTCGGCGGAGACAGCCGAGGTGGCTTCATCAAGCAGGAGGCAGCTCGGTTGCCGGACCAGGGCTCGCGCAAGAGCAATCCGCTGGACTTGACCACCGGACAGCACACCAGTTCGTCCACCAGCCACATGAGTCGAAAGACCGTCAGGCAGCTGCTGAACAAAGTCCCATGCGTGGGATTTGCGTAGCGCGTCGTGGACCATCTGTTGGATCCTCTCCAGCCGTTCGGCGGTTTGCTTGGATGCTGTAGCAGAGAGACCATCGATATCGGCACGATATTCCCACTCGGTGCCGGTGAGACCGATCGCTACGTTGTCAAACACGGTACCGCTCACGAGCTGAGGGTTTTGGGGCACCACGGCTACCTGAGATCGGAGCCATTTGAGGTTGTAATCACGTACATCATGATCGGCGAAGCGGACAACGCCATCGCCCTCCACCACTTCATCTCGGGATGAAGGGCTATCTCCTTCATTTTCCATCTTCTCCCCTCCTCCCTCTTCGATCGCTTTTAAGATCTGCCGATCCAGATCGGACACAATGGTGGCGGTTTGAGGATCATAAAATCGTAGCAAAAGCGACACGAGAGTACTTTTGCCGCTGCCACTAGGTCCCACGAAGGCAATGAACTTGCCAGGCTCGATCGTGACAGAGCAGTGATCGAGAGCTTTATGGCTCGGACGAGCGGGATAGGCAAACGTGACATTTGTGAGATCGAAAGATGGCCGCCAGCCGGATGTGGCGCCAAGCCGAAGACCATCGACATTCCGGACGTCAATCGGAGGATCGCGCTCGATCTGTAACCGTAAGTTGGCGATGTTTTGAATAGCAGTAGTGGTTGCGACGAGATGGGGAACAACGCCGGCGAAGCCGAAGAAGCTGTCCACGTAGTTGTAGAATGCCTATGACAAGATTTGAGTCACTCTGACACTCCGATGAACCAGAACACATCCACTCACCGTCACAACGGCGCCGACGGAAACGCCATGCTCTACACTGATCCCTCCATACCAAAAGCACATGGAGTAAACCAGCATTGCAAAACCGAAAGCCACCGCCTGTTCGAGCGCCTTGAAGCCGGCCTTTGTCTTGGCCATCGTCTTGAGTGGTTTCAACATCCCGTGATCGAGCCTATGAAGGAGTCGATCGCTCATATCGAAAGATTGGACGATGCGGACGGAGGAGATGACCTGTTCCACAAAGGTAGACGCCTTGCCGTCCAGTGGACTTCTGGTCTGAGCGGCACGATCTGAGTAGATTCCAAGGAAGTAGAATATGGCCATGCTGGAGACGATCAAGGAGAACAGGACGCCACCTAGGCGAGGGGCATGGGCGAAGGCGGATGCGAGTCCCTGGTCGAAAAGCCAGGTCAGTATCGATCAGAGCAAATGGGGATTTTCGCGGCTCACCGCGATTATGAGACTGGCTGACCAAAACAGGTAGCCCAGTCTCTCTCCCAATCCAGTACGGATCGTATCGATGTCCCTGCTGGATCGAGCGATGATCTCTCCCGGGCCTACCCGATCGAAGAAAGCTTGATCCTGGACGAGCACTGCAGCGAGGTAGTGTTCCCTGACCGAATTAGCGAGTTGCACACCGGCAAGGGAGACTGAAAACCCCATGGTGATTAGCGAAGAAAGCGTGTGGAGCGACCTGAGTAATGCTTACAACAGATTCTAAAGCAGGCGTAGGAAGGGATGAAGATGACGGAGACGGCGGTGGTCATCCATGCGGACCGACTCGCATTGGCGATGATACTAGATCCACTCTCATCACTCTCTCTTGGTCCAAGTCCGATCCCATTTGTCCAATATCCGAAGAGAATGTCAAAAGCGGGAAGGCCAGCTCCGGACAGGAGACTGAAGATGGTGCCGAGCGCGTAGAGCACATGAGGGTGGGCGAAGAATCGTTTGGGCGATCGAAAGAGATGGGGGCATGGTGGTGCGAATGAGAGGATGTATAGCCAGTCGGGGAGGTTCGAGGTATGCTTCTTCAACGGGAATCCAAGTGGGTCGACATATTGACCATTCTCGATCTGAGCACTCTCGTCCAACGTCATCTTCGCGGGATGACCGTAGAAAGTTGATGATGAAGAGGAGGGATGGTTGCGAGACCGACGTCAAGGAGAGTGACCATTATCGGTTCGTCAAACCTGTCAAGAACTCTATGAAAGGAGATACGAAAGGATTCTCAGTGAAGAGCTCCCATATTTGGTCTCTGCCAAAAACTATGACCGCGGGATCCGAGGCACACGTCATGGTCTGATAATCCTGCCTTTCGTCGTGATAAGAGGCTGCGGAATCAGACCTGGCTTTACACCCTGCACTCAACGGACTGAAGAACCCTGTCCAATGCCACCCTCACGTGATGGATGCATGAGCAGGAAGGACATCGAGTTGGATGTGCTGTGATCTACGGTGCTGCTTGTGTTGGTCCCCGTTCTTGTCGATCGTAAAAGTGATCGTCTATGGGACATTTCTTTTGGGTACCGCGTATATTGGGAGGTATCGCTGTGATACTCGAATGACGAGTAGGACAGTCCGTATAGCTCTGTTTTGTTGGCACTTTCAACGTCTCGTTGACAGTGTGGAGTTGTCAGTGTGGAACCGACGACTCGTTCAAGACGGACACACTGGCATACCAAAATGTCGGTCAAAGTCTGACCCAGCGAGCATATCCGCATGATCGGAAGGGAAAACATGTCTTCGGACGACGCCAAGGTCTAGCCCCACGGATTTGGTTGTGCACCCGTCCGGACGCATGAGCCCTGATCACATCGAAATTACATGCCCTGCTGGAGGAATGGAATGTGACGTGTGGTGGTCATGGCGATTCTTGATACCGGTCGTCACCTATGATGGGACATTTGTCCGGGTTTGCGTGGGTCAATGAATGTCGACAGGTTAATCTGTTCGGCGGACACACTTGTCATGTAAGCGATCGATTTTGGGCGGACGGCATGTTCAAGCTGGCTGTCAATGCAGAGGCGAGTAATCGATTCCGTTCGTTAGCCCAGAGCCCTTCGCTTGTGTCAATTTTGACTAGATTCCTCTCCCACATGATGACGGACAGTCCTGTTTTTGGATCAAGACTACCTCATTTCTTAGCCCCATCGCTTCCCGTAGAAGACATGTTCCCGTGATCAAGTCTCGCGTGGGGCATCAATCGTACACTCATTTCCCGCTCCGAGAGCAGATTCTGTCCGTCACCACACAAATTTTGCATATCGCCGTGCGCGGTCGGGGTGTACACCCATCAGTTCGCCATCACCACATGACTCAACGGCTCTTCCTCATCATCGCACTCTCGGTTCCGAGCCTAGACGTTCCTCGTGCGGAAGAATGGACTGGGTGATTCAGCTAGGGAATGAATAGTGCGAGTACGCATACATCAGGACCGCCACCGGAACGCGGCCGAACGGCCGGGCAAATCACGGGATAACACCAAAAACCCTCACGGGGTAACCGGTTTTGTAACCCTCACCTGCACTTGCTTGTACATTTTGGCTACGGGGAATCAGCGGTGGGCGGACGGGCAATCATGCGACGATAACCCCTTGACCCGCTCTGACCACGAGCTGTTCAGTCGAAACCTACCTATTAAGAACGGTCGAGACCGCTCACCTCATCAGATCAAGCCCCTCCTTGAAGAAGTTGCTGTCCAGACAGCTCACAAGATGCCCATCTCCGCTGAAGGACTGGGATACTCCCGCTTCACCTTCAAGCCGTTGATGGACTACGATACTGGCGGGTGTCGTGCCGACGTGTATCTACCTGACCCACACGCGTTCACGTCGTGTCCCGTCGGTGCGTACTGGCGATCTCGCTCTTCTCCCTGTCACCGTCTGCTGATCAGTTCAAACCGTAAACGCTCAGCTCTCTTTTTTCATGGCGGAGCTTTCGTCTTCGGGGACACCCATGTCATCCTCCTCGGACATTTTCAGTACCTGCTCGATCGCGGTTTCTGCGTGGTGTCGGCCGAGTACCGCATGAATCCTCAGTGAGCAAGCCTTCCACGGTCTCAGGCCTATGATTGACTGCTCCTCCCCCTCCGCGAACAGTGCTCCGATGGTTGCTCAGCGTGAGGATTGGGTCGACGCGTATCGATGGGTCAGCACCGAATTGGGCCGTATTACTGGCGGGCGAGTCGATGGATCGAGGACATTCGTCTTTGGCCCGAGTGCTGGAGGTTCAGCTGCCTTGTGGGTCGTGAGTCTAGAATCGGGGCACCTGATGACGGCGACTGACGGTGATTTGCCAGGGAGTCGATGCTGCTCGGACCGGACTTCCCCCTCCGAAAGCCGTTTACGCGGTATATCCGTGCACGGACTTTGCCTTAGTCGAAGCAGGTCAGGTGGGGCCCAACGAGCCATACTCAACGTTCGCCGAGCACGTCACCACCCTCCCCGAGGACCAGGCTAGGGCCATCCGGTGTTTCATGGCTGGTCCAGGTACGACCGGGTATGACAACACGTAATTCGTCCAGCCCGTTCCTCCAGGCGTAGTCCGGGCTGAAGAATCTTCAGAGTTTTGGCTTCTCCCTGGACACCCGATCCGGAGATCAAACCGACCCCTCGTAAGCGATGGTTCGATCAGGTGAATAGTTTGTCCTCGCGCTCCGCCATCGCACTCCCCGCTCACAAGTCCCCAGGTTTTCGCCACCAACACATTCGCATCCGCCATCCTCGGCGAGGATCCACCTTTCTCCGACAAACATTCCCTCTCTCACCACATGACGAAGCAGTATCCCCCGACAATATTCCTTCGGGCAATGGAAGATACCACTCTCCAGCCTGAACAGACATCGCACGCCTATGACCGGCTCGAAGCCCTCGGAGTCGAGTGCAAGATGATTTCGGTTCCGGGAATGCAGCACGGGGACGTCGAGCTCATCCAACCAGGCCGACGTGAGAGATGGGAGGTCTGGTTCAAGGACGTATGCTCCGTCGCTCTGGAGTGGTGCATGGAGAAGTGTGGCGAGCCCAAGAGCCTCAAGGTGAATGGGGTGGTGCATGGGGTGGTCAAAGCGGGGATCCCTGGTTTGCTGGGCGAGGTTACGGCTGGATTGGTGGATGGTACAGTGGCTTAGGCTATGGTGTGGGTGACAGTCCCATGGAACGGTTGATGAATACGCTATTTTCAGGACGAGTGATAGGCTCGACTGGTTCCGGTCACAGGCACAACATTGGTATGATCGCTGCGATAGCCTGATTGACGCTTGCCAATTACCTCAGCATATCCGCGCCATCGCCTTGACGAGTTTCGAGGTGAGCGTTCCGATGCGATTCTGTCAAGATTTATCACATTGCCGTGCGAGCAATCTTATCGGAGACTTACGTTTTGGAGGAACAACGCCAGACACTTTGACACAAAGGGTAGAAGCTCTTTCCGCACGTCTGTGGCGAAGTCCAACTCAAGCACATTAGACGAAGCGTGCTCGATGATTTCGACCGCTGTCATCGTCATGTCGAACAGCTTGAATGTCCAATCGAGCGCCAGGTCGTACTCGGCCGTGGCGTTCGACTCTCGAAAGGCCCATACCTGCCTCAAGTTCTCGATAACGAGTGTCACTCTGAGCTCGGGGTGCTCGCTGCTAGGAGACACCAGACAGTGGCTGCGACAGACATTCCAGAACAAGCTAAAACTCGCTGTCAGCTACATTCTGATGTACCTTTGCGCGCGACTCACTTCCTCAACCACGCGATGGAGATCACAAGGTTCGCCGTCTTCCCAAGGGCGCCGCGAGCTTGAGCGTCGTGTGGGATGGATCGTCCAGTCACAGCGTCTCCCATCTGCTCGCCCAGATCTCGCTGCAGGTGAGCTGCGGACTCGATCGTCCAGATACGACATTCATCGGTATGGACGCCACACCGCTTTCGCCAGCACTTGATGACATCATCATCCATCAGGCTGAACATGCGCGCGTGGAACACCGCGCCAAGCGTGAGAGAGCGCGGCGGCATTCTCTCGCGGAGAGCGCGAGTGTGATCCCACGGTCTTCCGGGTAGGCGAAGAGATTGGGCCAGGTGAGAGGATCGGGGTCGTAGAAAGGCGTGAATTCGTTCCGTGATGACACTTGTCCGCATGAGTGACCTTCACCATCGGGTGAAAACCGAGGTGTGGACTCACAGGGTATAGTATAGTGTGAGTCGAGTGGTGAGGAAAATGGGTGAACCGTTGGGCGGATCAAACGACTCGTCGACCTTGAGGGTCTGTGCTCGGGTCAAAGCTTGCTGGAGATGGACCCATGAGCGCTCATGGTCTTCCAACCATTCCCAGGCTGTAAAGAGATGAAGGCTGGTCGCCACGTCCGCAAGCGTTGTATCTCCTGTCGAATCTGCAAGCGCGTTGGCTCGGTGAGCGTCTTGCAGATACGTGTAGACGAGGTCGGACTCGGACAGCATCCCCTCCTCACAGCAGGATACTCGTTTTACCGTCGCTGCGAGCGCTGCGACGGACAGAAGAAGAGCTCGGAATTTGATTGACCGGGATTGCTCATTGCGGTCGAAGGCGGCAAACGTTTCCCTCTCATCGAGAACGGCGCAGTATTCGGAGAGATAGGCAAAGTAGAATTGGAGTCTCTCCCGAACTGGCTGTTCGGTCTCTGGTAGACCGGGTGTGATGAGCAAGACAAGCGGATCTGTCGGCCGATCTTGATGAGACGGAGCTTCAATCGATTGTCCAGATGACCAGGACATCGCTCACCACAAGCGCTGTGGACCACTGATTCTGGTGAATCTTCTCCTTCCAACCCGTACCCTCTGGCGTATCTTTCGGTTGTGATCGGGTTTGCGTTCCGGATCAGAGGGACTGCTTGAGATCCCTAAGTGGGATTGCTCAACGTCTGTGTTCAGAACGGGTGGACGCAGTGAGAATCAGCTTACATCGCTCTCATCGAGGAAAGCCATCTCATTCGGCATCTGCCATTCTCCAAACGTCCAATCGGTCCAAGGGATATAGTGAGTCACATCCGATGGCGCGGAGATGTCTCCGGACCCCGAGTTCGACGGGAGCTCCGTCTGACTCTCGCCACGTTGGAACGCTCGAATGCGTGGCGATTGAGGATGGATCCGGGGTGAGATGTCATCCAGCGGTGATCTCAGCCATGTCCAGTTCGGTTCCGCACTTTCCTGACAGTAGTATGGCCGAGCCGATGCATTGTCGAGCGTCCGATCCTCGGTCTGGTTCGAACGTCGAGTAAGGCTGGAGGATGATGATGAAAAGGAGGATGCTTGGGAGGCACGGAGGTATGATGGGAGAAAGGCTGGATGCTGACTCTTCCGCTTCGGGCCTCGACGTTGGATTGGCTGATTGAAAGAGTAAGTCATCGGGCGATCCGTCGGGAGCTCACCCGCTGCCAGGTACAGATCAGATCCGCGGATTGGCATTCGGTACAACTCGGCGGCTTCGACGAGCTCGAGGCTTCGACCCGACACTGCGCTCTGGGTCATTGGGAGTTTCCCCTCCGAGAGCTCCACCTTGGTGAAGCCAAGACCCGCTCAGAGACTCACCTTGGTCTTCCGCTGGTTGCACTGAAATCCCGTTTGTTGGGGGCGTCAACCGATGGTCTCGGAGTGAGTGGGCAGCTTAGGCGGAATGGACGCACCTGATCACAGGCTTGTACCGTCCGAGCCACCCCGCCTGCAGCACTCACCGCTATCTCGCCATTTTGGCTTCCATTTCGCCGGCTAGACATGTCGGGACCACACACAGACTTTATCGGAATGTATCGTGACTGAGAACGCTATCCGGAGAATCAGTAGGCTTGAAATGATACAAACGAGATGCTGCGGGTGGCCGTCGGTCTCCGTCAGCGGATCTCGGGACGCTGTCCTCACTTTTGGCCGGACGTCATCTGGAATGTTTTGAGCGCAAAGGCCAGAGAACAAGACGGGGGAACTCTCCGCGACAGACGAGAGCGCAGACTGCCCCTCATGATTGTCGAACGAGATCGGTACTCCATGATCAGCCGACCACCGGCACATTGGAACGAGCCCGTGAGAGATTTACCCGTGGATGGGCCGGAAAGCGGGGGAGAGCCTTGGAAGCACCGCGACGGGAATTCTGGCCACCCTCTCTCAACAGGATCATCATCGTCAGCACTATATATTGCCATGATCCCGCGTTTCGGCAGCATCGGGAACGATCCCGCGTCTTCTACCCAACATCGATATCGGTCGACTGAACTCGGAACCGCCCTCGTTGGCTTTCAAGGGTGAAACCGCAGACGATGGCTCCGAGCAACGTCGCCCTCGCGGCACAGCTGCCTCACTGGTCTGCTTTCCAGAGTGAGCATCAGACTTCATCTGCAAACGGTTGGCGGCCGATTGACGCTTTCGGACAGACAACACCGCCAAGTCGTGGTGGAAGGACGCGGGCTTGCGGCAATGCATGCTGAACGTCATCATCCTCTACGGCGCCGTCTTTGCTTACGGCTACGACGGGTCACTCATCGGCACCCTGCAGGTGCTACCCTTGTGGGGAAGGTAAGCATCGTACGGAATGATTCGTGAGCCCTGTTGACTTTTCAATTCCTTCAGCTATTTCGATCATCCCATGGGCATCAGGCTGGGACTATTTGCTGCCTCTTACCTCTTCCGTGAGTTGGCTCTTGAAAGCGTGACTTACCATCGCTGATGACTGCTGCAGCCCAGCTACCGTGAGTGTGGCACTATCCCCTGGTGGGATCCTGGGGACGTCGCTCAGCCTTGCTCATCTTGCACAGGTTCCCATTCCTCGGATCCTACATCTCCGATAGGTTTGGGCGGAAGCCAGTCATAGCCATCGCTTCCTTCCTCGGCGTAGGTCATGCATCGGCTCCATCCTCTTTCCAGCTCAGGACGCAAGTCTTTCGCTGACAGTGTCTCTCGCAGATCGTCGGACCCCTCGTGTCCGGTCTAGGTCACAACACAGCTAGCTTCATCGTGGGTCGCATCATCACCGGGTGCGTAGACCCGAAACGTGTTCTGATGTCGCGCGCTGACCATGTCTTTCAAGGGTCTCATCTGCCTTTTACTTCATCAGCGCCTCTCCCCTCATAGCCGAGGTCGCTCATCCACGTTTCCGCGCGGTATGCCAAGCCAGTTTTTACGGCACCTATTTCGTCGGTGCTTTCACCGCTGGCTGGATCGGCTTCGGATGCGTCACCTGGAACGGTGACTGGTCATGGCGTCTCGTCACCATACTCCAAGGTCTAGGCTGTGTGCCACTGATGGCATGGAGTCTTACCCCGTGGATGGCCGAGTCACCACGATGGCTCGTCAAGCAAGGTCGCCGAGAGGAAGCTCGCACGATCCTCGCCAAACTTCACGCAAACGGCGACGTGTCCGACGAGCTTGTCCACCACGAGATGGCGGAGATTGTCATTGGCGTGGACCTGGATGATGTGGCGAGCAAGTCTTCGTATAAAGACTTCACCCGAACCCCTGGAAACCGCAAACGGCTGGGGTCGGTGCTTTGGTTCGCATGGGCACTTTCCATGAGCGGGGTGATCCATACGGCTCTCGATGTGACCCCAATGCTCATCCTGACTCGCAGAACAATCTTCTCGCCTACTACCTCCCCATCATCCTCGGTTCCATCGGTTTCCACGACCTTCTACAGGTCCAAGGTATCCAGGCGGGTCAATTCGCGTTCTTGTTCTTCGTCAGCCTGTTGGGAGCCCAACTGGTCGAGAGGATCGGCCGAAAGAAGCTACTGTTGGGCGGATGTGCTTTTGCGATTGTCATGTTTTCCATCTTCTGCGCTCTCACTGTATGTTTATCTGTGCCTCTGCTTCGAGAGGATACAGCGCTGATCGATCTCAGGCGACGTTTGCAAAGACGTACAGTCAAAGCGTTGCCTACGCAGCTGTGCCCATCCTGTTCCTCTTCGCCGGCAGTTTTGTCGTCTGGCTCTTCCCTCTGCCTTTCCTTTGTGAGCACGAGTCCTCAGCTTATCTTCCCAGTTCACCCCACCGGTTTCCGTACTGATCATCGGGTATCAGATCTACCCGAAATCCTACCCTATCATCTCCGGAGCAAAGGCATGGCCATCTACACCCTCGTCACAAACGCTGGAGCCCTTTACAATGCCCTTGGTAGGTTCAGCTTGCCTTCACTCAGTAGATCTTCCTGATGATCCTCCTCAGTGAACCCGATCGCTCTCGATGCGATCGGTTGGAAATACTACGTCATGTTCATCTGTCTAGACATCGTCGAGCTCGTCATCGCCTGGTTCCTCATCGTCGAAACGAAAGGTCTCGCGCTGGAAGAAATCGCGGTGCTCTTCGATGGTATCGATGCTCCCGTGGCGATCAATGAGGCGCCTTACAACGGGGTTCCTTACGAGGGACACGCGGTGTCAGCGGAGAAGGAGAAGGAGAAGGAGAAGGACGAATTCATCGAGGAGCACGTATAAGGTTTCAGGGGCGAAGCTTGCGATTGAGTCCATCATCTCGTTCTTGGTTAGGGTTGTTGCATACTTCTTGTGGGCTTTGATGCGGCCTGCGATGGGATGTGTCTGCGATAGGTCAAAGAATCGCAATGATGTCTGACATCTATGTATATACTCAATGGATGAGCCGACATCCCATCCCTATCCGCATCCGGGTGTATTGGTGTTGAAAGCAACGTCACCCAACGTAGGTATCTAGCTGGCGAGCAGACCTAGCCGGCAACATCCCCTGCTCGCTGGACATTCAATACGATGCTGTGCATCATACCGTCAGAATGTCTGCGTCAACGCTTCGTCTCTTCACGATGGTGACCCCCAAGAGCTGTTTTGTGTAGCGAAACAAATCCTCGAAAGCTATCCCACCGTATCCTCATCCTACAACACTTTCATACCGCAAACGTCCAACTCGACTGACGAATCCTGAGTGATCAGCGTGACCGACGCCGAAATGATCATCGTCAACCCCGCCGTCGCACTTCACGACCTCGTCCCACCCACCAACGTCCACCCCCCACCCCAAATCATCGCGAGTCAAGACGGCCACGCCTTGACCATCGAGCATCAACTTCGTCCAAGCCACAGGTGGTCCACCCATGTCAGATCAGCTCCCTTTGACCCACACGATCAACAACTACACCGACGTGAGCGAGATATGAGTTGGACGCCAGGTTGATGTAGACTGTCGCTTTTGCGTTCTCGGCAATGGCTGATCGTTGCGGAGCTGTCGCCTATCGCACCCGGCCGAGTCAGGGGGCATCGAACACGGAGTGACGACACCGTTGTACGGGGCAGTTCCTGGCAGGTTTCGTATGCAGGGACGCACGAGAATAGGGAAGTCTTGATCCGCAGAGGTCGGAGGATGGCTGAGAATCCGGGATCGGGCTACCATCTTTGTGGTTGGACGCCGTGACGACGAGAAATGACCCATGTGTATCCTTCTTGCCGACTCTGTAGACCAGCGTCCACCGTACCCTCACCCCGTCGCTCACGGCATATTGTCCCGGCGGCATGACTGTGAGCGTGATCCCTTTCCCCATCGAGATACTCCCATACCCGTACTCCAGCAGCTCGGGCTCCTGAAATCCTGACGACTCGCTTAACCTCGATCAGAACCGCCCTCGACTCCCCCGAAAGCTTCGCAGCTCGTCCCGCGTGTTCACCCACGTCACGCCATACGACCCCCTCCCCCTTACCGGCTTAGCCACAGCTGGTAATCGAATACCCTCCAGCACATCGTTCCCGTCCTTCTCGCGATACAGCAGGCTTTGGGGGGGGGGAACATCCGGACGACTCCGCGTGCGTGATGACCATGGATTAGTTGATTCCTTATCCTCGAACTACTCGGTCCTCAGCGGAGATTGTCCAACTAGTCGGGATATCACCCCCCCCCACGCGTTCGTGAAGGAGCTCGACGAGCGCGTGTTTAGCGTGGAGAGTGGTGTTCGCCCAGAGGGCATTCGAGCCGTGCTCTCTCACTGCGGAACGGATCCCGGCGATGGTGTCTGGGAAAAACCGATCTGCGTGCTGTCTCGGGTCGGGGTTCAAGGAATGCCGATGGTCTTTCCCGCTTTGCGGGAGGCTGTAAGCCAGGGTCGGCTCCGCTATCCTGATAGCCTGAGCCTGATAGCCTGAAACCCAATCAGCGAGAACTGAGGAAGGAGTGGGAGTACGGACCAGCGGGTTTGAAAGAACTCGATGACTTGTCCGACGGCTGGGACCGGGAGCGACTTTGGTGAAGGATGGCGGTGATGAAAACGGGCTACGAGACGGCGAGCGGTGGGGATGAGCATCGTTCCCAGTGCATAACTAAAGTCAGATCGAGTACGCTGAGTGTTGAGTAGGTGATTGAGGATAGGCATCAGGACAGACGGGGTGTTTCGGGTGAGGTGGCTCCCGATTTGGGGTATCAGTGCTTCTTCCGTCGTCGTTCAAGTCGGTCCCGATGACGCCAAGGACGGAGACGGAAGGGGTGCCGAAAGAGACGGAGCTTCCCGTGAAATCAGATCCCGACTAATCATGCGAGCTCGATAACCGAGTCCCATTCTGCGTCACCCCCTCGTCGTGTCTTATCTCCGAGCTCGCGGACTATACTTCTTCCTGCAGGGGACTTCCATCGGTCTCCACCGGAAGGCTTGGCTTACAAAAGCAAGGTTCTAGCCAACCATGGCTTGCCGGATCCAAGTCCCCTTCCTCCTCCACGGGCTCGTAGCCCTTCCTGCCTCGGTCAATTACCTACGAATCGCTCTCCACCTCCCCTTGACTGCCCGTCTACCAGATCTTCAACTCCAGCTTCAGACACGCTTCATCCTCATTTCGTATGCCCTGCTCCTCCTGTCCACTTCCGTCACATCGCTCGTTCTCGCCTTCGGACTGTCACTCTCGCCATCTACCGAGAGATCCTTGGCCGGTGGCATGGCGGTGTATCACTTCGGACCGATCTTGCGGGCTTACTCGAGGTTACAAGATCTGGATCGAGGGACCGAGCTAGGTGGACCTGGAGTGCATTTGGTCGTTCATGTTTTCATCTTGGCGGCGTTGGGGACGACCGTACTCGGATCCACATAACTACGATTCACCTGATACCCAATAAGTAGTATCGCTGTAAAGCTGATCCGCCGCTTGGTGAATCTCTCTGACAACGCCCATTCCTAGCAGGTGGTGTTTCCCCTGATCGCCAATGGCTTGGTCAATGCCGCTCTGACGGAGAAAATATTCTGACACGGATAACCGTATGGTCTGCGTATAATGTCCCCGTAAGTCCAGAAAGCTAGATCTTCCAATCGGCTATCTCTTCGGACCAACTTCACTTCCCCCCACCTAGCTCACCTCCCGTCTCCCGACGACCCAACTCATATGTCCCCCAGGCCAAGTATGCCTCGTCCTACCACTCTCCCACTTCCACCTCACCTCCCCTTCCCCATCCCTCGCTCGTTCGAGATTGACCCGCTTCTGAGCGAGGTTGGCGAGGTGCATGGTGTGTGGAAAAGAACGGGTGCGCCAGGCGGAGACGTAGCCGTCGGTCATGAGGATGAGGGGGATGATGGGGATGAGGTAGGTGAAGAAGAGGTGGGCTGTGAGGCGCGTCAGCGCGCGTTCAGGGGGCGGGGGGGGGGGATGGGTAGCGCATGGGCGGGAGAGGGGGGCCGAGAGGGAAAGCGCCAAGTCTTGGGCAATCATGGATGGGGGATATTCGGGGCCCCGTTTTAGGCAGCGAAAGAGTGGACATACTTAGGGAGGGCTTGACGAACGGGGTGAGAAGGAGGACAAAGGGGAAGAATAGGGTGACGGTGAGTATACTGCCCCAATCCCATTGCTGTAGCTCGAAGATTCTAGATTCACCACATCAGTTTTGCGGAAAATAAAATGAAATTGGTTTGACCCACCCGATACCTTCCGCCGTCCGCATGGCGTCCTCGAGCACCGCTCTCGCACCGTGCTCGTCAAAGTGATGGAAGGCGAGACAGAACGTCCGGAAGTGTCGGTCTTGCTTCATAGCTTCCGGGGCGTGAGTTGCGTCGACGGGGTAGGGCAGATAGGAGAGGGAGTCCGAGGGCGAGGTTGACGAGAGCGCTTCCCAGGCGGATACGTGGGGATGGATATCGGAGAGTAAGACGGGGACCGGGTCCAGCGTTTTACTTATCCGATGCTCGCTGCGCAAATCAGCTCAGACTCTGACCAGGGGAACTAGGGGACCCCCACTTGAGTCTCCTCTCAATCGCGGATATAGGTCCCCCCGCCCCACTACAACAATCCACGATCCTCAACCCCTCCCCTTCCTTACCTGATAACCTATCCTCCTCCTCGACGCAATCCACCACTCTCTCAAGGGTGTCTGACACAGCTTCACACGGAGCGAAAGCCTGGAAGATCGGGAATCGGGTGGTCCACGCTGTGGTGAGCATCGTTTGGATCGGTTGACGGAGAAAGGAAGGGAACCATGTTTGTTCGTGTAGCTCGATAAAGCGAGGGCGATTGTAAGGCAGCGGCATGACAAAGTTTGGGTTTTGGGGAGAGGGGGAAGCTGACCGGGAAATTGGGGGATAGTGAAAAGCAACGTCGTGCCTGGGGAGTGATCTCACGGGACATGCGGAATCACTTGCTTCCATCTCTCTCTCTCTCTTCCCCTGTCGATGGGGATTGGCGATTGTGGAGTATGGTCTATGATGCAGCTTCCCTCTTCAGTGTGACCCTCGGCTCGACTCTTGCTACTCTGGCGATAGCTATCTTCGGATACATAGCCTTCATCGCCTTCACCCAGCGGAGTCCTCCTCTTCCCGTCATCAAATCATGCTGACCGGACCTCCCCAAAGTGAGCCTTACACCCCATTCCCACTGTTCGGCCACCTCCACGCCTTTGCCGGTAGACCGCGACAGGATGTACTCGAATGGCTCTTGGCCGCGTCGAGGCATTTCAAAGGACGATCATGGAGATTGGAGGTCCCTATGGCCGCGAAGGGTTGGTTCGTGAATGATCCGGCGTAGGTCTCTCGTGTAGCTTCATTACGGCTTCGGCTATAATCTTGAGTCTCGATTTGAGGCTGCTGATCATGTAAAGTGCGCTCAAGCATGTCTTGAGCACGAAACACTCCTCGTTCGGAAAGGGCGGCTTCTTCGAGCGACGAGCCCGAGATCTCTTTGGTATCATTCCGCCCAATTCAGCTCATACAAAAGCTGACGAATGTCCAGGTAACGGGTGAGCGCTCGTCGGACTCCGTGTGTCCCCCCAGGCCTCGCTGAACTCCGCAGTATCCTCATCGCGACCGGAGATTCGTGGCGAGCCCAAAGAGCCGCAGGACACACAATGGTCAACCCCCCGACCCTCCGGCATTTCGCAGTCGACGCTCTACCTCGAAACGTACCCGTCTTACTCGGACCACTCGAGATCGCTGCGAGAAATGACGGGTCGATCGATTTCGAGGAGTTTGCGATGGAGTACTCGCTGGCCGTTTTCGGGGAGATCGCTTTTGACGCGAGTCCCCAACTCATCAGGTTCAGCCGAACTGATTGGTGGATCAGGCTGACTGGGAACGCATGTCCACTTCCTTCTCACGACCATTCATGAACTCCTCAGCGGGCGTCTCGGACCGCTTCGGCATGCCCTTCTACCGACTCGTCGAGTGGGTTCTCCCCTACGGCCGGAGATTACGAGCCGACCTCGATCGGGTACACCGATTCAGTCGGGAATTGCTAAGAGAGGCGCTGGACGAGATCAGGGAGGAGGAGTTGGGGAAGAAGGAGGTGAAGGAGGGGAAGGGGCTGTTGGTGAGGGCTTTGATGGCGAGTGGGGTGGGGATGAGTGTGGAGGAGATGGCGGATAGTTGTTTGAATTTCCTGACTGCGGGTCAGTCACCCTGCGCTACCTACCCGAAACCTCTCGCGAGGGAGCGGGAAATTCAGAAAAGGGAGGGCTAAGCGACGTCTTCAGGCCGAGATACGACTGGCCAAGCCATCACATGGACGCTCTACCTCCTACTCCGCCACCCCTCGTACTTCCCCCGGATCTACGCCGAGATCGACTCCCTCCCTCCTGACACATCCAATTCCGACCTCGCGTCTCACCTCCCGTTACTCGAAGCGACCATCTCCGAGTCCCTCCGCCTTCACCCGCCGATCCCTATCGAGATCCTGGAAAACATCTCTTCTTCTCCCGTTATCCTGCCAGATTCCAACGGCTGCGTCGTTGCGCCAGGAGACCAAGTCGTCTGGTCAGCATGGGTGATGGCCCGTCTCCCCTCTTTCTGGGGCCCGGACGCAGAGCAGTTCCGACCCGAGAGGTGGAGCGAGATACCCCGCCGACCGACGGCGTACGAGTGGCCTGTCTTCCATGCTGGTCCGAGGAGTTGTCTGGGCCAGCCGTTGGCGAGGTTGGAGTTGACTTACGCGTTGGTGGAGGTGTTCAGGAGGTATGAGCTTGAGATGGCCTGGGGTGGTGGGGAGAGGGGAGTGATGAAGGGATTGACGGCGGCGATGGTTGGGGGTTTGCCTGTCAGGGTTACGAGGAGGCGTTGGTGATGCATCTCATTGCGCGCAATGTGGCGGAGGAGAAATGACCGATGAAGCTCACATGAACAGGTGATTTAGCTGGAGAAGCCAAGGAGAACCATCACGGCTTTAAATCTGAGCCAAGAAGTAGATCGGTATCGGACGAAGAGATGCAGCTTCGGCAGCAGTAATCCAGCCCTGGCCCGCCAGAACTGTCCGATGGGAACACCCGTCGCCGACGCTTACACAACTCAGAGAAGCGCTGGAAATGAGTTGCATTGCATTGCGTGTATACATTCAAACTAGACTAAATCTACCTCTTTACCCGAAACGAAATAGTCCAAACTCAACTCCGACACCAACAATCCTGTCCCGATCCTCCAAATCTGTACGATGGGGAGATACACACGCACCTACCCACATCCTTCATCTCCTCCCCCCGTAGCCCCGCTTGCATCTTCACCGGTACCTGTGCTTTTGCCTCCTCGACGATCGCCTCGGCCTTCCTATCCAAGTCCCGTCCACCCACCTCCTCCGTAACGCCATTTGGCACCGTGTTCAAACCTGCTTCCTCCGGACTCCCGTTCGACACCGTCTTTCCCCCCTCCTCTGCCCGACCTTTCCACTCGCACCGTCTAAGGAGCACCATCTCCACCGTCACCCCCGGTCCAAAAGCCACAGCCACGACCCCCTCCCTACCCCCAATACTCCTCCCCCGCTCGATGACACCCCCTATACTAGCCGCACTCGAATTCCCGCGCTCACGATACATCTGCCAGCTCGACGCTGTCTGGCTCGGATCTTCCGAGGGGGAGGCGAGGGAGAGGGTTTTGGAGAGTGTGGAGAGGACGAGGGAGCCCCCGGTGTGGATGAACCAGTCGCAAGTGTTGGGTGGGCTCGAGGGGGATAAGGAGGGGAGAGGCTGGGGAGGGGTGGAGGTGGTGGAGGTGGTGAGGAGACGGTGGAAGAGAGTGGGGACGGCTTTGGCGGTTAGGGTGGGGACGCGGGTGGTTAGGATTGCCTGGGTGCGAAGTCAGTTTGAAGTCAGACGAGGAGAAAGAGAGAAAAGGGAAGCGGGCGGAGGTTTCGGAGAGAGGAAAGGGACGACTTACGCGCCAGCCGGTTTCGCGGATGTGGAAGGCGAGGTCGGTTTCGGTGCTGGGTACTGTATCCACCACACATTCCAGGACCTCAAACGACTGATGCTCTGGGTCCCGCCAATATCAGCGACGGGGCCTCACTCAGCGCTGATATAGTTATCCTCGCAACTCACCGTCCTCCAGTAGCTCTCCCGACCCGACTACCATCGCGCTCGCCGCATCACTAAAGATCGTACTCGCCACATTGGGTCTCGTGCCCCCTCTCTCACTCTCCTCATCCACAGCCTGTAATTCCGTCCTCACCAACGTACTCGTCACCTCCAGCGCTACGACCAGTACCCTCGCTTTCCTTCCCTGCGCTTCCATCGCTATACAAACGTTCCGAGCCAACCGAACGATTGCCAATCCTCCCGCACAGCCGATCCCGTGGATGAGTGTCCGCTCGACTTCGGGTCCGAGCCCGAGCTGTTGATGGAGGAAGAGATCGTAACCTGGATGGGAGGATCCGGTGCAGGTGGTACATATCAGGTGAGTGATTTCGGAGTCCGGTCGGCCCCAGTCGGTGATAGCTCGTTGGGAGGCGGTGAGAGCGAGTTGTCCGCCGAGATGAAGGAAGACTTCCACGACGTCCTGGATCGGTGGAGGTTGGGATCGATTCAAGATCGGGGCGTGCTCGTCATGCAGCAACGGTCGGTGTTTGATTCCGGTATTGGCGTTGATCTGTAGTGTCTTATCGAGTCTGATGGAGCTCAAAGGTCAGACTATGCATTTTGGGGTTTGGGGGGATGAGAGGTGGACATACCCTACAGAGGGTTTCGCCCATTTCCTGGCGAATCGATCAAATAGGGATGGTGGGGCTGGTGAATCTGGGATGCAGGTCGCGATCCCGAGGATAGAGACTGGCATGGTAAAGGCGGGCGAGCGAGGAGGAGGAGTATGACGGACTGGAGACGGGAGATCGAAAAATTGGGTCGTTCATTGATCCGCTGGGATTGCTTCCGCTGCCACGTGGGTAGAAAAGGTTGGTGCCGTTGAGGCACCAAGCGATTGGGCGAAAGATGCAAGTTCCGGTAGGGGGATGTTGTCGTTATACAGTACGAATCCTACCTTTGAACGGCTGATACGAGCAGGTAGTAGACAGCCGCTTGGATTTGATTTCTGAATGACCCCATCGTTGTCAATACGCAGGAAATCCTTCGTGCTCTAGCGATATCGCTGTCGTCATCTGCCACAGTTTGGATCCGGATCACGGCGGAAATCGCGGACCGGCAACTTCGAACGAGTCTAGATCCGTCCTTGCTAATTGCTTTGGAAGACTGGAATATCCTCAGCTCAACTTGTCCGACCCTCGGATATAGACGCACTATGTCAACCTCGGTAAAACCGGCTTGAAGCTGACTCCCCTTCATCACCTCCGCTCACATGCTGAATCCTGCTAGGTGTCCAAGATCATGCTCGAGTATATGCAATACGGCTCCCAACAGGAATGGATCGCGTCACACTACAACCATTACCCAGCTCAAGTACGGTTACAACATCGGTATCAACGTTTTTCCACCCTTGTTTCCTGTCTTGTCTGACATTGATTTAACCCTTCCAATTTGTACTCTGACGGCGAGTCAGAGGTGATTGTCGGAAAGTTAGCATCGGGGTTTCGGACTGATCTATGGCAAGTCTCTGTTCAATCTATTCCCCCTGTGAAACGAAGCAAGAGAACCTGGGATTTCAGGATTGCTAGCCTTTGACCCATTAGTTCTCAAGAAGACATGGCTCCATCTAGCAAAATCTGTAAGCCATCCAATGTCATGCTGTGGTGAACTCAGAAATTGAACTTCTTCCATCGCGTCACATTCTTCATTACACATAGGACCACTTGTAAGTGGCCATCCCTTGTATTTCCCTTTGAATAGGAGATTTCAGAATATACGACCTCCCTTGTGCAGCCATGCAGGAAGGATCGAAACGAGATATAAGGTAAGACAGCTTGGGATACAGCTTCTTCCTCCCACCACATGACTTGATTCATCAAGATTAAAAGATAGAACCGGTCTCGTTTAGTATTTTGTATTGTCCTTGCCGCTCCAATCATCTCACACCAGAATCATGGTAGGCAAAACGGACTATCCAACTAGACTTGACTGATTGATGATTCAGTCCAATGCAGACAGTTCCCGACGCACTTCAGAGGATCCGCTTTTGATGTCGCGTGCAACATTAAGAGGTGTGATAGAGAGCAGTCTGCAATCACCTGTGAGGCTACTTTTACCAGGGCAAGACTGTTACCGGACCTGACAAAGCTGATAACCAAAAGCGCGGCCAGTACCTCCTCGGTCTGGCTTCAGGATATTCTCTTGATCATAGCCCCAGACAGCTCCCGTTGGGCCAGACAAGTCTTCCCATCTCAACCGGGGCCACTGAACAAAATGCAGGTCGGTGGCCCTCTCTTGCTGGAGGACCTGCGGACGTCAACCAGTGCAGCCAATACAATGGACCAGTAAGCCTTCATATTGCTCCCCAAAACCTTGAACTCCGCTGAGTATATACAGGCAGTTTCTCTTCCAGCACACCAAGGTAGATCTCTGGCACTGCCCATTGGTGCTTTACTGAGTTTGTTGAAGTCACAACTGCCAATGAGGATCTCCAAAGTGGTGCACCCTCAAACCTGTTGTTGGGCCCACAAGCTTCTTCCAGAAGCCTGCTTCCCCATCCAAAAAAAGCTCTGACTCAACCTGCTAATAGTGAAGTGACTGGCACTCCAGGGATTGTGCTGATCTGGGTAATCAGCTGCCAAGGATGAGACACCTTACACCCAAGAATATCATGGACAGGGGATTCTGCAGGCAAATACTGGTGAGTACACCTGGGTGGTTTGTGAGCCTCATGGTGAAAACTGTTTAGCGAAATCCAGTGACGTGTCAACCACTATGACCAAGGGAAAGTCTACGGCGCCAATAAAACCAGTTTTTACGAAAGAATACTTCGAGAAGTGCCAACCATGCTATGACCACAATGACCCATGTAATTGGACCAGGCGGAGTGAAGCGGAGGCTGCTGAGGCTATTTCTGACCATCATTCCCTTGTCACCAAAGAACGATACCCACGTTGTGATCCCTGCAAAAGGTGGAAACAGGCATGTCGCCCCAGTTGCGGGATTACACGGAAACGAACACTTGAGCTCCTTCCCAAATCAAGTTCCAACTCTCATTAATCAGCCTTTTTGGCATCGATCTTTGATCATGATCAGTGGTCTGATCACTCAGCAGTGAATCTCAATATATGCATTCATTGATGGATGATAAGCATGATAACACATATCCATATTCCACAAGACCGTCTTTGTCATCAAAGGCTCCCTGCTACTGCTGCTACGCATCAGGGGTCATGTTATGACCATACCCAGCCAACTATGGTTTGGATCGAACTCACAGCCATGCAGCCCTCCTGCCCCGTGGACTATCAATGAATGGAGACGATTGTCGAACACAATCAAGGGTATGGTGTGGCTTGGGCAATAGAAAGCTCAAGACAGGTTGACACGGTCAACTCGAACACAGTTGACAACGAGTGGGCGTAAGACGTACCTACCAGTCTAGTCTTGCACAGCATGAGAGATCACTCAACCTGAGGGTGGACACTTCCACAGCCAGGTTGGTCGTTGGTAGGGTAGGTCCGCTAGTGACAAGACCGTTGCATAAACTAGCTACAAGCACCTCGATACTAGATCTTTAGCGGGTATCAGTCAGTCTGGTCGCTTGATTATACCTCTGCATACCTCAGCCGCTTCCGCTCTATCCACTCTCAAGCCTGAGGCTTCATGATCCTTCTCCTCGTTTCTACAACTCTCTAGAGGTTTACCAACCCATGTCCTCTGCTCGTCCGCCAACTCATGAGCATCCGCAATAACCTTTTCAAATCTCCGCTCCTCACCTCGTCCTTGCCCGCATTCCTTTCAACCCATCCCTGCGCCCAACAAGTCCTACCTTACTGCCACCATCATGGACAAGAACACCCCTCTCAGAAGTGCGCTTCTCAAGAAAGAGCATGGTATCGGCTTCTGGCTCACGTCCGTCCGACTTCCTGTCAACCTCCATCGGGTATTGACCGGCCCCTATCAGGTACCCATCCCAGCCAATCGTCAAGACCGTCCTCGGCGGTGGCGGCTTCAACTGGGTCCTCATCGACGCCGAGCACGGTCTGATCAACGAGACAAACTACTTCGAGGTGGGTCGTTCTCGCTCTTCATACCTCAGCCCATGTGTCGGGCTGAAAGGCGACGTTAGCTGAACAATGCGGTCGCTGGATCTGGGGCGAGCCCGATTATCAGGATCCCGTGCGATATGGAGTATATGATCAAGCGCGCTCTGGATTCGGGGGCGCATGGGGTCATGACGCCGATGTGCCATACCGCGGTGAGTCCGTCCTTTTCCAACCATCGCCTCAGTCCCCTGCCGGGGTTCCCCCTCTTCGCTCGGTTTCATTCTCTACTTTCTCCATCCTCAACTCCCAGCCTCCTCGTCCTATCTTTGGCTCGAGACCCTTCTTCTCCTCGAATTGAGACCCTCCTACTCCGACGCAAGCTGACACATCGTGCGGCGCAGGACGACGCCCGCCGTATCGTCTCGTATAGCAAATACCCACCGCGCGGCACCCGCGGCTACGGCCCGATGTTCTCTCCCTTCACTTTCAACATCTCCGAATCCACCTACGCGGCCACCGCCGATGCGAACTTGCTGGTGATCGTGCAGATCGAGTCGAAGGTTGGGGTTGAGAATGTGGAGGAAATCGCGGGGGTTGATGGGATTGATGTGTTGTTTATTGGTCTGTCCGCGCCTTCCTCTTGCCCCATACGAAACATGCCGCCCTCTCATCCTCGAACCGAATCCCCACATACGACATCACTCAGTTCACGTCAACGTGTTCCAGGTGTCTTGAGCTGACTGGGCGGACTCAGGGCCCTACGACCTGAGCAAATTCATGAACGTCCCCTTCGGTGGACCCGAACACGAATCCGCCATCCAAAGAGTCCTAAAAGCCGCCAAATCCGTGGGCAAAACAGCCGCGATCTTCTGTACCTCCGGAGCACAGGCCAAGACGAGGTTGGAGCAGGGTTTTGATATGGTGAGCTTGTGTACGGATGTGGGGGCGGTGGGGGCGGAGTTTGAAAGGCAAATGGGCGCTGTGAAGGGGGTGGAGATGGGGAAGGCGAGGAGTACGTATTAGGGGGGGGGGGGGGAGGGTGGGGCCAGAGGAGGGTGGGGTGCGCTCAAGTAGAGTAAAGCAACGAAGCTGATATCGAGCCGAGATTCGTAATTGCGGGATGACGAAAGAACCACAGAACCGAGTATGGCTACATAGTGTCCAGAAATTATTACACAGAGAAGCGGATTGTCGCTCGACTACCTACAGAAAATCCCCCACCCGCGTCGAATGGAACTTCCTGGGCGCGATCCTCGCCTCAAACAGCGCATCCAGCTCATCAACCGTCCTCCCCTTCGTCTCGGGTAGATAAAACCAAGTCCAAACAGTCCCTATCGCCCCTAATCCACCAAATATAAAGCCCACCTTCCCGCCCAAATCCGCTTCGTCCGGGTTGACGAGATAGGGTATGACGATCTTTGCGACCATGGAGAGGAGCTGGTGAGTGAATACGCCTAGACCGATGGTCTTGGAACGGAGTTTTGCAGAGGAGACTTCGGCGAAGAATATGTAGCCGAGGGATCCGAGACCGACTTGGTTGGCGAAGTTGTAGATGATGGTCTGTCCCGAGCTCGAGCGTCAGCGAGGCGAGGAGAGGGTTGGGGGGGAGGGGGAGGAGGGGGTGGAGAGGGGAGGGAGGCGGGCAAGCGTGAAGGCGGGCGAGGGGAGGGAATCAGAGGGGGAGGAGGGGGAGGGAATGGGGGGAAGGGAGTAGAGCCTGGAGTACGGGGAAGAGGGGGCTTTGACGCAGAAGGGAGAATGTGGGTAGAGGGGTTTCCGACTCATGAAAACAGCCATTGACCAATTCCCAGACTGTGTCCTTGCCAAAGACGAGAACCCCATGAGCAGATTGATGATGACACAAGCGACCTGACCCCAAACGGACAACCCCCTCCTCCCAAACCGATTCACCGTAAACAGCGAGACCAGATTCCCGATAATGCCAAATCCCGCTGACCCCCACACCAAGATTGAAGCTCTGATTCGTGGGGAAACCCGGCGAGCTGGAAGAGAAAACTCCTGAACCCAAGCATGAAAACACGCCCGAGGATTGTTGGGGGACAAAGACCACAGCTGCGATCATACGCCGTCGGACCTTTGTGCCTCGCCGCGTTGCGTTCATCGTATTCGATCGTCTCTTCAATCTGGATGACGAAGAGGTCGGCGACGATCGAGTGGCCGCCGAGACGTTGGACGATGCGTCTGGCTTCGAGGAGACGGGATTGACGGACTAGCACCATGGGGATTCGGGCGCGAAGGGGAGGCCGATGAGGAGGATAAGGAGGAAGATCCGTTGGACGGCGCTGGTGGACGAGCGTAAGCGAGTCGAGCTATGAACCGCATTGAAGAAGCCCACAATGGGATGCGGTAGGCGTTGGCGTCAGTCCGATCGACGATGCCCTTGATCACACAACCAGACAAGAACTGCGCCACTACCGGACTCAGTTCCCGCTCATATCCTACCCAATATGGACTTACGAACGATCCAGAGATTCACACTCCCCGTCGTGATCCCTCTCAAAGCAAGGGGCGAGAGCTCCGCGCAGTACCCCGCCGCGGAGCTCACGCGAACGCCACGCTGTCGGTGAGCTTCCCGACGAGGAGCATGCCGTTCACGTGGACGGGGGTGAAGAATTGAATGAAGATGGAGGCGATGGAGATGAAGCATGCCACTGCCAGTGCTCCTTGTCGACTGTGCACCTCAGCTTTAGACGAGACCTTTTTGACTGTAAGGGGGTCATATACCCGAGCCGATCCACGAGCCAACCGAGAGTGAGATCCCCAATTATGCCTCCGATCGAGGAGACGGAATTGAATGCGCTCTGCCCACGATGCCTGGAGGACGTATTGCCCTTGGCAGACCTCACCGAGATCTCGTCACCAGAGAAACGCCCGCCAGTAAGTCTTGACCGCCTGCATGTCGTTGTAAGAATGTTCCGCCGCGGTCGCAGCCGTCAGGGCTTTGGAAGCGTGATGAGGGGGGAGGTTCCGCTCCTTGTCAACCGAGATCGTCGGGACGAGGGGGTCGTTGTATTTGGCATCGGTCGCCTTGGCGGCAGTCGAGAGGACGTCGAAGGAGCTTGACATCTCCAGGAGAGGTTGGATTTCGTCGAGTCGAAGGGGAGATGTATCGAGTTGAGATTGAGTTGTGTCGATATGATCCTCTGAACTCTAGCTATTTTGGCGCGCCACACCACAATTCGCCACTCGACGAAATCAACGAGATTCGCCGAAATGCCGCCGACTCGCCCTGTGGTAACTCGGTGACGCATCTTCCCCTTGACCGCTATTATATAGTCTCGCCATGACTTGTATGCAGCTTTAGCTCTGTCAGACCACCTGCCACCTTGTCACCTTGCTGATATGAATAGTTGGTTTCATACCGCTACGCTAGCAAAGCTAAAAACACCAAATGGAAGTCCCGACCTCCGGGAAATCCACCAGGAATTCCACCATAAAACACCAATTGGAAGTCACCTCCGGGAATTCCACCATAGAGCACGATGTCGTCGGCACAGCACTGCCGCCCTCTGATGTCCAGGCAAAACTTTTTGGCGAAACCGACTGATAAACCGACACTCTCCGTCAAGACACCTTCCTGGCAACCCCCACGGCCGGGTGACGAACTGGGGAACGGCGCACGATCAGACAGGATCAATTACGATGCCGCCGAAGCGATCCTGAACGCGCCGTCGAGCCCCGCCCGGTCCGAAGAAGATACTACACCCTCCTCCCCCCCTCCTGCAGCGGGCAAGCGCCCACACTCTCCAGAAGCGGTCCCCTCTCTTCCTTCTCGTCTTTCTCGACACGATACCCCTCAAGCAACGGGAAGCAACCGGCTGCCGCTACCTGCCATCACAAACAAAGCGTCCTCAGGCCGGCAGTTGGGTACCCCTCTTGAACCGAATACCCTTTTCTCATCACAACGACTACAATTCCCCAAGCCTCGCCCTACTAAGCGAGCCCGCACACACACCCAGCCCGACCTCCCGACCCCCAGTTCCCAGTCTCACCAAACCCCTTCGACTCTCTCTCAACCCGACCAGCGACGAAGGACATCAACAACGCGTCCAAATCACGTGGCAAGACAGGAGGACGGCACCTCAACACTCAGGCATACCTCGCCAACCCGACCGCCGAAAACCTGCTTCTCTTCCTCGAGATCCCCAAACGCTGGCTCACACCAGCTCTTAACGACAAGAGTCACCCAGTCAGGTGGCGTTTGGACCAGTTCATGAAGGAGGACATGCAGTGGCCCCCTGTTTCAAGGAGGGACGATGACGGTTGCAGGGACAGGGTGAAGGAAGCGGAGCTGTTGGTGGAGAAAGGCCAGCTGGGAACGGGTATGCGAGTTCTTACCGACGAGTCGGCAGTCGCGAAAATGAGTGACGCTACGCTCGAGTCCCTTATCAGTAAGCATCCTTCCGGCACACCTCTCCCCTTCGGAACCGGTCCAGGTCCAGCCTGTGGCCGGCCGCCAACGAAGGATGACGTCAAGCGCATATTGGATCTCACGGATTCCGACTCGGCGCCCGGTATCAGCGGATGGACTTTTCGCATGTTGAAGATTGTCGCCAAGTCGCCGACGGTTCTCGAGTTTCTGACGATCCTGACAAGCAGCATCAACGCCGGTACAGCTCCAGGGGCGGAGATGCTATGCTCGTCACGCCTTACGACTCTTGATAAGGTCGATGGCGGCATCCGGCCGTTAGCAGTTGGAGAGGTGATGTACCGCCTAGCGATGAAGACGATTTTGGATAAGGCGCTCGCTCACAAATCGCCGCTCTAACCGTCCCAGCTAGGGGTAAAGTCAAAAGGGAGCGTCGAACCGATAGCCAGGGGGTTGGAAAGAGCACTCGTCGGGACCTTGGACCAGAATTACACCCACCTGGTCTCTCTCGACGCCAGTAACGCTTTCAACGCCATTTCCCGTTCCATTATCGCCGACATGATCCGCAAACACATTCCGTCCCTGTACAAGTGCGCCAAATGGGCGTATCAGACACCGGCGG